>ERZ869925.40-NODE-40-length-72743-cov-31.976516_pt1 | contig 72743 bp, 107 predicted proteins | sample MGYA00579311_ERZ869925 | MGnify/ENA primary metagenome ERZ869925 (study PRJEB32216, sample SAMN09231817) | wastewater metagenome | place: USA: Maryland | collected 2016-07-30 | study: EMG produced TPA metagenomics assembly of the PRJNA472060 data set (Reclaimed...
AAGCCGATTGTAGGGCAAATAATGAGGTTTTAGGGCTATATCTGTCTGTTTGTGGGTTGAATGGCTGTTTGTGCTTGCCATCCGTAGCTTTAGCGAAGGATGGGATTGTCCCTATGGAGGTTTAACTTGGATTGTGGGGGAGGGTAAAGGGGATGGGGGATGGGAGGATGGGAAAAATAGTTAGAGAAAGATTTGGTGATGTAATTCAGATGTATTACATTTGTGTTACAAAACGATTACAATGGGTAGGACGGATAATTACAGCATAAGGTTTGATGAAGATAAATTAGCCTTCTTTAAAGAGAAAAATCCAACCTTAGAAAAGCCACAGCAAATAATAGATTTCTTTTTGGATGAGTTTTATTGGAAGCATAAAATAGGTGTTAGTGTAAATGAAGTACCAACAACGGGGAGGCATATTGCTCCTCCGATGGAAACAATACAACCACCAAAAGTTGACCAATTTTTAGCCTACCAAAAGGAAATTGAGGCAGCAAAATCGGCATCTGAAATTGAAGCCATAGTTAGGGAGTTAAAGAAAGACACCCTTCCCGATTGGCAAAAGAAAAAACTTGAACAGTTTGGTGTCGAAATAAGTAAAACATTTGATTTTTAAAATATATACCCATGAGCCAATCATTAGGCATAGATGCCCTGAACGAAAAAAGAAATATATTAGTATCAGAAAGAGATAAAATGCTTACTGATTACAATAACCAAATAAAAGAATTGGAAAGCTGTATTGAACTATTGTCTGGGAAACCATATACCGAATATATGGCAGACTTTCAATTTGATGACGAAAATCCAAACTATATCAAAAGCAGCCCCGAAGAAATCTAAAACAACAAACACCCACACAGTAGGTAAAAAATAAAAATTATGGCCACTAACGGATTGGGTATTGCCGAAGGTGGGGCATTAAAGCACCAAAGTTAATTAAAAGTACAAAAGATGAATATAGATACAAAAGTTTATAGAAAGCACGAAAGCCCCACTTTTGGCAATACCTTGTTAGGTGCAGTGCCTTCTGTGGTGTATAATGAGGATTGTGTAGAGGGTTTAAAACGCTTTTCTGATAATCACTTTGACCTTGCTATTGTTGATCCGCCTTACGGATTAGGCAAAAAACTAAAGCCAAGAGGCGGAATGATAGGTAAAAGTTTTGAAGGAATGGGAGCAGATAGTTGGGATGCAGAACCACCGACAAAAGAATATTGGGAACAGCTATTCAGAGTATCTAAAAATCAAATAATTTGGGGTGGTAATTACTTTATTGACTACTTGAAACCTACACAATGTTTTTTAATATGGGATAAGATGAACGGAACAAACCCGATGGCAGATGCTGAATTTGCTTGGACTTCTATTGAAAATAAAGTTGCAAGAATTTTTAGGATGCACCATTTTTCAGATGGGTATGACGATAAGATACATCCAACACAGAAGCCTACAAAACTTTATGACTGGATATTAAAAAACTTTGCAAAGGATGGTGATTTGATTTTAGATACTCACTTAGGAAGCGGAAGTAGTAGAATAGCTTGTAATAAAAACGGATATTCTTTTGTTGGGTTTGAGATAAACAAAACTTACTATGAAAATCAAGAAAAGCGTTTTAAAGATTTTGTCAGCCAACTCCGAATGTTTTAGGGTGTCCGCTGGCATTGCACCTAACGTTCAGGGCTTTGTGATGCTGTGGCATTGGCAGCACAAAAGATGATTGAAAAACAAAAGATGCCGTGATGTACAAAAGCTAAATTATTAACGTCCAGCCACAGTAGCACAAAACCCCTTGTTGTGTGTTCGTGGCGGGTAAATTAAAGAGTATGAAAGTAAAGGAGAATGTTACTATTTACCAATGCGAATTTTGCAAACGGAAAATGTTTGTTAAACACGCAATGGAAAAACATGAAAAATGGTGTAATAGTAACCCTGAAAACTTTAGGGCTTGTTCTGGCTGTCAGCATTTGGAAGAAGTTGAAGTTGAATACTCGTATAGCGTTCCAACATTAGGTGAAAACTTAGGTGTAATATTTGACGGCAGTACAGTTGAGAAGAAAACAACTGGTTTCCGCTGTAAAAAACTTGACAAATGCTTGTATCCTTTCAAAGTAGAAAAACTCGGTCTGCCTGATAAGTATCCTGAAACTTTTGAGGACAAAGAACCGATGCCAAAAACTTGTGAACACTACTATACGGAAGCATGGTAGCCATGACACACAACGAACAGGGCTTGCTGCTGCCCGATATGCAGCTAAATTGAAAAAATATTGATGAGTGTTCTTCGTCCGCCCCAGTTTAATAAATACCCATGTTAACTGCCGTTTTTTGTCACACAAAAAAAATAAAAATATGAATAATTATAAAGGCTACGAAATTTTTAGCGACCCTGCCTATTTTGATATGGTATGTATCAGAAAAACCGGTTCTAAAAACTTCAATGAAACAATCCATGTCGATAGCGTTCAAGAAGCAAAGGAAACAATAGATGAAATAACTATTTTGTCGGATTACATGGATTGGTATAAAAATAAATACGGAGGCATTATAATGGTTTCTGATTATTGGGTAAATGAATTTGTAACTGGAAAATAAATTTTTATGAGGCATAAAGATGTTATTGAAAAATATACCCGCCATAAAGGATTATGGACGGATGAAAACAGCCTGTTTGCTGTTGGTGAACAAGCTGCTTATGAATGGCAATTAGATTTCCAGGCTATGAAATGGGCTTTGGAAAGAATTATAAACTTTCTCGAAGTCGCAAAAAAGCATGATTACTTTACCGGAACCCTGCAAATAGCAAAAGATGAATTATTAAACCGAATTGCATCTGCAAGTTGCCCGTCAAATTTAAAAGACGAGTATAAAACAATTAATAACTGTCCACTAAAGGATAAATGCAAGTGCTTGCAGGGTGTGTCCACAAATGGCAGTTAACGGTTTCGGGCTTGGCGAAGGTGGGCTTGTAGGATGCTCAAAGTTAGCAGAATGTTTCTGCCCACTTTTGCCAAACCCGTGTTATACGCTGGCACGGTTAATTAAACGATAAACTTAAATTGAAACACGAAACAAATTTTTTATTAAAATGAGCGAGGGCAAAAAAGAAATATTATTAGGTGATTGTTTGGAACTTATGAAGGATATTCCAAACGGAAGTATTGATATGATACTTTGTGATTTACCTTATGGAACAACACAAAACAAATGGGATGTAATTATCCCACTTGACAAACTTTGGGAAGAATACGAAAGAATTATTAAGGATAACGGAATGATATGTTTAACAAGTGCTGAACCATTTACAAGCACTTTAATTACTTCAAATAAGAAGTTGTTTAAATACGATTTGATTTGGGATAAAAAACTTTCAAGTGGATTTCTAAACGCTAAACGTATGCCATTAAGAAGGCACGAACAAATACTTTGCTTTTACAAAAAATTACCTATTTATAATCCTGAAATGGTTACAAGAGGTAAAGTTAGAAAGAAAGGAATAACTACTGAAACAGGAAAACACACAAGTAATTACGGCAAGTTTGAAAATAGTGTAGTTGAAAATAATGAGTATTATCCAACTTCAATTATAGAAGTAAGCAATGCTAACCGAAAGGATAAACTACACCCAACTGAAAAACCGATTGAATTATTTGAATACCTAATCAAAACCTACTCCAACGAAGGCGATTTAGTATTAGATAATTGTGCAGGAAGCGGAACAACAGCAATAGCTTGTTTGAATACAAATAGACAATTTATAGTAATGGAAAAAGAACAAAAGTATTACGATATTATTTTAAAGAGGGTGGGAGATTTTAATAAAAATTTTGAACAGCAAACTCTCTTTGGAAACGAAATGTAGTGCTTGCGTATAACGTTTTGCGGCTTTGTGTCTGTTTGCCCCTTGCACAAATGCTCAAGTTACCACGAATGTTGATGGGGCAAATAGCACAAAACCGCTGTTATAGGCTGGTGCGGCAATTGAAACGAAAATGTCAACAAGAAAAGTAAAATACAAGCAAAACGAATTTATTAAACCTTGCCCAAAGTGCGGTAACAATACTGAATTTACAATTAGAAGCGAACAATGTGCAGAAGATTGCTGCGATATTTGGGCAATTTGCAAATGTGGATATGACCCAACAGCCGAAAATACAATGAATAGAGTTGAAGATGTTTGGGGTGGTGTAGATGACGATAATTGTCAAGATGCTATTCGTTTTGCTTGGAACGAAACACTTGATAGTATGGAGGAACGTAGCACTTGCCTATAACGGAAAAATATTGGCGAAGGGCGGGGAAAATAGCACTACTGATGAGTTATGTAGGAATGTTGACAAAAGTGCAAATGCTCATTTTAATTACCGTCTGCCCGCCTTTTGCCAATATATTGTTAGCTGCCGTTTTTCGTCAGCCTATAACTTGACAAAATGATTAAAAAAGTAAACATATAACCTGACAAAATGGATAAATTAAATACCACACCGCCTTATGCTGTTGATGCTGAAAATGAATATCAAATACAGCTTAGTCAACGTAAAATCATTGAGGCAATAGAACACGAATTGTCTTTAGAAGATGAATTTTACAAACCGCAAGGAATGTTTCATAGCGTTTGGTTTTTACCTGAACGTGGAATGTTTATGTATGCCGATTGCCTTGTTAGGCATGAAGTGATACGTCCGCTAATTGAAAACAAAACACTTGTTTTTAAAGGAGTAGAAAAGCATCAAGGGGAACTAATGCCGAGATATGTACTGTCGCCCGCAAATGGCAGCTAACGAGTAGGGCTTTGCGATGGGTAGGGCATTTAATAACTAAAAGATGAAAATGAGTACACAAGTTGATTTATTTACTACTGTTGAGCCGACTTCCGTCAGCCCTGCTATTGCAAAACCGTTTGTTAGCCGCAGTACATTCTATCAGGGTGATTGTCTTTTGGAAAGTAAAAATATTGCCGATGGAAGCGTTGATTTAATAATAGCAGATTTGCCATTTGGAACTATGAAGGGTAGGGATTATAGCATACAGCCAAATCAAAAGAAAGGCAGCAAAACTATTAATGACCACGATTGGGATGAAAAAATTGATTTAGATACATTTATGAATGTTGCTAATAGAATATTAAGAAAGAACGGCAAAATGCTTATGTTTTCTCAACAACCTTTTACAACAGAATTAATAAATGCACAACTGCCTTCTTTGAAACATAACTACAATTTAATTTGGGAAAAAACGGATTTTGCTAACAACTTAATAATAAATAATGCTTGTGCAAATTTTTATGAAGATATTTTACTTTTCACAAATTACAGTTCTAATGGAAACCCAATAAGAGATTACCTAAATGGTGAAAAAGAATTGTGCTACTTAGTAGGTATTGATGATATTGAGTTAAGGAAACTATGTGGCTTTTCATTGAAAGGTGGTGGTAGATTATCACACTATTGGGGGATAAAATATTGGTCAATGCCAACTTACAACACGTATAGGGATTTACAGAAAACAGGTTTTTTTAAAATGGATTATGTAGAGTTAAAAAAATTAGGGCAAACAGAAAGCACATTTAATCTTTGGGAAGGCAATAAATACAAAAGCAACATACTGAAATACAAGAAAGATTATGACGGCTACCACCCAACACAAAAGCCTGTTTTATTGCTTGAAGATTTAATAAAGACTTTCAGCAACGAAAATGATTTAGTGGTTGATTTAACTATGGGTAGCGGTTCAACAGGTGTCGCTTGTAAAAAAACAGGTCGCCACTTTATAGGAATAGAGAAAGATGAAAAGTATTTTGAAATTGCAGTAAATAGAATAACGTCTAAATAACTGTGAAATAACGTCTAAAATGTCTAAAAAATGTCTAAATATATTGCCGTTAGCAGGGTGTCTGCGTATTGCGGCTAACACAACAATTTACGCACTAAACTTATAAAACATTATACCCCAATGGATTTGATAAACGCAAAATATAACAGTACACGGAATTGTGTTGTTGTACACGGCAAAGAATACACGGTTAAAGTACAGAGGGGAAGGTATTATATTCATGCTGACAATAGGCAGATAACCGTAACCGATGTTGTCAAAGCTCCTGTGGATAACTATGACCCGGTATTCGATTACGTTTTTAAAGGAGGATCAGTAACCCACCCATGCCCTGCAATGGATTACTGGATATACAGGCACAGAATGGGGCATAAAATAACAATCACAGACTATAAGAATAAATTCGGTATTAAAAAGAAAATAATGTAACCAATTTAATAATTATAAAAACAAAGTTGTATGACAGTAATAAAAAACGCATCAGTAAAAGTAATGTTGAGTTACGATTACTCACATTTTGAGGCATCAATGAGTTTAGAAAATGATAATGGTATTGGAATGAATGAGATTGATTTAGCCAGAAAAAATTGCCAACGATTAGCAGATAAGGCGGTTAGTCAATACAAGACTGCTAAAAGTCATGCTTCTCAAAGAAACGATGGAGTTTATAAGATGCAGAATTTTGAGGCAACCTGTAAAAAAATACAGCAAAAGGATGAAGGCGATAGAACAATAAATGAAATAGCTATGCTTAAACAATACGAAAATGAAAAATGGCAAGAGCAATTTTATATTGATTATGATTACGAAGACGGCGAAGATGATTATAAATGGTAATCGTCAAACCCTAACTTTTAAAAATCAAAATCAACCAAATGACACATCCAAACGCTACCCCAGGGAAGGCAATATACCTTGATGAGTTTATTTATGAAGAAGGGACACCAATAGGTAAGTGCTATCAATGCGATCTACCTAATCCCTTTACCAACAATCAGGTATTAACCGAAGGCGTGGATTATGTGAAGCAATGGCATGTTAAGCCCGGCGGTCAAACAAACTGGATAAATGTGGACGAAGCGACTTATGAAATCTATTATAACCAAGACCGCCGACGCATCATAGCCCTACCCCTACAGGCAGAGAAGCGGGAAGGGGAGAAGGAAAGCGTTATTGATTTTATCGAGCGCCGTTTTGTAGATGCAGATGGGAATATAAAATGGGATGAACAGTTCAAAGGGTTTTTATTAAACAAGTTAATCACCAATAAAGGATAACGGTATGAAGGCAATTGTAATAACACATTCAGAAAGCCAAGTAAAATCTTTACACGAAAAATATTGGGGAAGTTTTGATAATATAGGTTTTTTAGGATTTAAACAACAAGACTTTGATAAAGAGTGGCATTGGGTAATTAATGGCAAAGAGTTAAGCGGCACATCAGGTTACAATTCTTTGACACATACTATAAATACTCATCCCGGATTCAAAATATTTCCATTTAACCAACTACCCATCTAAAACCCCATAACCATGCCAAAGGAAATGACAGCCCTCATGCAGCTAATCAGAGAAATTGAGGTATTAAAACATGAATCTGAAAACACAAGAGATTATTTCAAAGAACAAGGTATGGAAATAGCATCTATTGGTTCAGGTGGATTAGCAGTTGCTTATCGTGCTTGTATTGAGAAAGCTACCTCCCTACTCCCGGTAGAAAAGGAACAGATAGTGGATGCTCACGAAGATGGGTTATATCGTAACCAGTCATCGGAGGAATATTACGAAAATAAATTCACTCAATAAAAACAACAAGCAATGAAAAGTAATTTAACGAACGAGCAATTAATTGATAAAGTCAAAGCATGGGTAAAGAAGCTGTGTGAAACTGGCGGATCGGCGTGGACTTTAAAAGTTCCTGTTGATTTAGATAATGACCCGGACGTTTTAATAATAGAACTGTGTAATCGGTTCGCCTCTCAATCCCCAGCACAGGGAGAAGGTGCGAACGAAATAATCCAACCAGACAGGAATTTCCCGTTAAAGATATGGGCGAATATTTACAACCCAATTAAGCCAGATAGTTGGGATTTGTATTTTACAGAAAATAGTGCTGTTCGCAATGCTATTGGAGCAAAAACGCATTGTTATATCCACGAAAGCATTATGGCTAATACTAAGCCCCAACCCCCATCCGGGAACTTATGGGAGGAGGTGGATGCGGTCAAGGAGCCGCCGGGGGAGCGTGATACTGTGTACGAAGATGTATCAGTTGATTGCATGATAATATTTGAAGACGGAACCTGTAAAATTGGGTATTACGACTATGCAGCAAAGGAATGGAGGCATTACACTAAGTACAATGATACCGTTTCCGTTGGCGTTAAATCCTACCTCCGCCCCGTAACCTGGCAAAGGTATAGTGAGGAGGAGATGGGTAAGGCAATAGATTTAATAAGAGATGCCTTGCCGTATAGCGGCTACGACAGTCCATACCGTAAACGGGCTGAACAATTCATTCAATCACTAAATAAAAAGTAACAGTTATGAAGTGGATAAAAGCAAGCGAAAGATTACCTATGTTTTCCAGTCGGACTATTAGCAGATTTATTGCCAGTCAAATTATACTATTTGATGCACAAGATTTTGCTATCAGAAATCCAAATAGGTCGAATGAATGGGAATGGCTCGACGAAAGCGAACCCTCCCCCGTCGAAGATGTGCAGAGAATGGCGGAACAAACCATAAAGGAGATAGCCGGTATTGCCTGGAAGGGTGCAGCCAATGCGTTTAGAATGTATCCTGAAAATAAACATACCTTTTTTGGTTATTGGGATGCGGCTAAAAATCAGTTTGCCGGTTACTCCGCCCACCCACCAGCACCAGCAGGTATGGAAGAAGCGGTGAGTAGTAAGATAAAAAAATATCAAGGCCTTATAAACAGTTTAGAGTTACATATTAAAACAAGCAACCCGAATGAGACTGAGTTATTCGCAGTTAGAATGAGGATTAATACTTATAAAGATATTATTTCAGACCTTACGGCCCTCTCCGCCTCCACCCCACCAGCCAAAGACAACTGGGTGAAGATTGAATATAGGTTGCCGGAGGAGGAAGAATGGGTATTGGTGCACAATCAAGAAGTAGATGATTGCCCTGTAACAATCGGCGTATATGTAAATGGCAGATGGAGAATACTTGAATTAGGAGTTGATGTAGAACAAATAGTCACCCACTGGCAACCCTTACCCACCCCGCCAACAACGTAAACAATTTAAAAAGAAAGAAAGATGACACAATTAACATCAATTAGAAGTAACCTGCATTTTACAGTTAACTATGAAACGGGGCATCTTATCCCTGAAGTAGAAGTAATAATGCTTGTATCTCAACCTGAGTATTCCGAAAATAAGAAAGGCGATATTGTAAAAAACAGAGGCCTTAAAGAAGTTCGATTTACAACTTCACTAGAAGGAGTTAATGCCTTAATTGGCGAAATGCAGGCTATGGTTGCAAACCTTTCCGGCTTTGAGCAACTTGCGGCTTCTATAAACCATGTCATAAAAGGAAAGCAGGAGCAGGATAAAAAAGCCTAACGCCCCTGCTCCCGGTAGGGGCTAAGATGCCTGCTTTATTTTAGTTTTACGGATGTATCTTTTGCCTTGTAGGTAGTAGATTATGGTGGCATGGTCAACCCGGAAATATTCTTCTAACTGCTTTCTACGGATATTGTAGTTGGTCATCATTTCCCGGCAGAACTCTTTTCTTATCTCTGCAATGGTGGAGGTGGTTTTTCTTCTGCCCCGGTTTAAAAAAGCACTGTAATCAATCTCATATTTGAGGCATATCTTTTTGGCTTCATAGATTATGTCTTCAGCAGATGGGATGGGAAGGGATGGGTTGACAATCTTTACCGCCCTTTCGGATTTACCCTTCAGGATAAATGGGGGAATGTTTAGCCGGTATTCGTTCAAATACCCCAACACCCTCTTTACCCCATATTCATCCAATTTATACCCAAGATACACTTCTAAGTTACTTATAAACTTTTCTTCATTTGTCATAATTGCTTTATTTGTGTTTTTAAGCCTTAAATTTCGCCTCAATTTTACCCTTTAGTCTTCCATTCGTTTTCAAAGAAAGTGTCTGTATTGGTCTGTATTGCGTTCTGACAGCTAATTGAACCATCATTAACCACCGTAATGCTTTCTGAAAGTATGCTCCCGGCTTCGTCAATGATTAAATCTATTCCTTCAGGGGTGGTGGATTTGCGGCCAAAGCACTCCCATCCTCCAATTATCTTAGTCACAAGGCAACCCCTGTATCTCTCAATTCCGATTACCCCAAAATTTATTTCCTCTAAGGGATGATTTGATTTAGTCATGGGTTAAAATAATTGTTGTAGTTTTCTTTTTTTGTTTCTTGTTTCTCTTGCGTTAACCATGTGGTGTTTTAGATCAATTCCCAAATGGCATTTTTGGCAAAGGGCTGCAAGGTTATCGTAATCGTTATTGGTTTTATCATGGTCAAGATGAGCAATCGTCAAAACAATTTTGGTCAGCCTTCTTTCTTTACCCTTCCAAACATCACCTACATAACTATCTCCAATATATTCACCATTGGTTGCGTTATAAATTTGTCCATCATCGTTTTGCCATACTTCTATATCTCCCCACTTACCACGGCAAACAAATATTTTATTAGGCACTTTGCAAAATTTACAGCAATTACCATCCCGTTCTAAAATATCAGGACGTATTTTTGTTTTCCATTCAGGATGATATTGTTTATAATCACATGGCATTTTTTCCTTTTTTAATTCCTTTCAATATTTCTTGACATCTCTCCCACTCCTCATTACTTGTTTTAGTTACTCTGTTTTTAAATTTACGGTTGGGGTTTCTCCAGAATTTCTCCTGATTTTTTCGGGCAAAGTAAAAGTAAAAATCGTTCATTTTTGGTTGGGGTTTAGTAGTTAAAAAGTTACTTCTTCTCCGTTATCATCTTTATATGGGAGCCAATTATTACTTGTAGATAATTCGGGTTGTTTATAGTCATGTTGGGCTTCTAATTTTTTTCTCTTTACTAACTGTGGGTCGCATGGGGTTTCCCCGGTAAATGGGTTACTATATCTTTTCTTACTCCAAAGTAGCGTTAAGTCAAATTGACCTAACTGCCCACCCGTTCTTTTTCTCTTTAACTTTTGAATATATATGGTTACTTCCGGGCTATTTTTATTGATATGAAAATTTGGTCGGTAATATGAAAGTATTTGGTCTGCTTTGTTACCCCACATAGCACCACCGGCTATATCATACATATCTACAACTGGTAATGGTTGGTTTGGCTGATGCGAAGGGTTTTTTGGATGCGCCACGATAACATAAACTACATTGTTCAGTAGGGCAAATCGTTTAACATCTTTTAAATTATCTGATAGGTATTGGTCTTCTCTTTGATATGCTTTTTGGTTGTGGTCAAGTTGATTATATGGGTCAATCATTACCCCATCAACCCCTTTTTTTAAAATCAAATGCCTAAACTTTTCGTGAATAGAATTTAAATCATGTTCATTATCCGGATAAACATAAAAAAAATGTGCATCAATAAAAACACACGCTTCTGTATATTCATCTTCACTCATATCCCTTAACCACTTACCAACATACATTTCAATAATATCATCGTAAAAATCATTGGCTGGATAGTTTTCGGGAGAAAAAATAGCCCATTTCCAATCATCCCAAATTGATTTAGTAAGCATCATTTGTAGCATAAAAAAAGACTTACCATGATTACCATACCCAGTACAAAGTGTTATATCTCCTTTCTTCCACCTGAAATAATCATCCATTTCTGTAAATCTTGTTGTTGGAGCCAAAACAATACCACGCCTAAAATTTTCTAACATTGAATCAAAAATATCTTCTAAGTAATAAACTCCATCTACCGGGATTGATTCTGCATTACTTATTATATTTTTTATAACATCTTTTCCTAAGTACATCAAAACCTCATTGAAATCCTTACAACGCCTTTTTAAACCATTTTCTAAAGGAACAACTTCCTCTATTGGATAAGATATTGTTTTGCATCTTTCAACTCCTAAACGTCTTATTAATTCATCTTTAAGCATTTTACCCGCCTCATCATTATCAGTAGCAATAATTATTTCGCTTATATCGCCAAACCAATCAGCACAGTTATCTAAATAATCTAATCGTTGATTGCCTTTACTTGCTCCATTAGGAACAGACAACGGAACTCTTTCGCTAAATTCTGAATTTTCTATTTCTCCAGTAGTTTCATTAATAATCCTATCAGCCCCATATCCTGTTTCATAAAGGCTCATGCAATCAATTTCACCTTCAACAATAATTACTGATTTTCTTTCTCCAATATTGCTAAGATTATAAAGTATTAATTCAGCATCCTTAACCAATTTGAAATTCTTTTTGGCATCCCGGAATTTTATATTAACCATTTCGCCATCTCTGAAATACGGGAAACAAATGCAGTTTTCTTTCTTTTGGGTTTGCGGCATCCATTCTTCACGATTAAAAATCATGAATTTATTCAACGTACTTTTTGATATACCTCTTTTACTAAACCAATATTCTGTTTTTTCTTTTACTTCAATAACCTTTAACATTGATTGGTCGGGCTTTTCGTATTTCTTATTTTCACGCTTACGTTCAAATGCCCGGACGTTACCTTTCCACCCACAATTATGACAGTTATAAGCCCCTTCGTTTATATCCACCGACAATGGCATATCGGTTTTATTTTTACGACCATCTGAACACTTTGGACACTTTGTTTTTACGTTCCCACTTCTACGGGTAAGTTTTATTCCTAAGTCAGATAATTTGTCGTAATACATGGTTTAAATTATTTGTCCTTTTAAAACGTCTTTTGGTTTTAGGTCTTTTTGTTGCAACCGAAATAATTGAGATGTTCCTAACGGTTGTTTACTACCATCCGAAAATACGGCAAAATTTTCTTCAATCGAAATAGCTATTATATTTTCCTTTCCTTTCCTTTCCTTTGCATTAGGGGGGCTATAGCCCCGCCATCGCTTAGCTGCTCCAATAGCGCCATTTTCTGACAAAGATTTCCTAAATTCCTTATGGGTTAAAAGCCTCTTAGAGTAGTAGTATCCAGCATCTTCGTAAAATAATCCAATCTCTAAACAGTACTCAAAAACCTCAATTAATCGTTCTTTAGCCACGCCATAGCCAAGCGATAGCCCCCCTATTAGCCCGGCTTTAGCCCCCCCATTTTCATTTTCCGCCATTGTTTCTATAATCATCCAAAAAATACCATATCCTTCTGCCCCGTACTTTGACCTTAATTCAAGTATTTTATCATCATTTCTGGCATTGTAATCGTGTTGAAAATAAAAAGTTTCTTTAGCCATTTTGATAATCTCTTAAAACTTTGAGCAAAGTGGCTGTAAAGCCTTTATCTATTTCAATCTTTGTGCTTAACGCCAGTAAATCGCATAGTAAAAAACCTCTCATTCTTAATGTATTTAAAAGGTATTTTTCTTCTTTTGGTCTTAGCTGTTCTGAATCATGGCATTTTTCACATAACGTAATAAGCATATCATCCGGGTAATCCCACGCCATCTTGTCTTCAATGTAATCTAAATGGTGAACATGGAGCAGAATTGTATTGTCTGGTTTATGCTTGCAATTTTTGTTCTGACATTCGTATTTATCCCGTTCTAATATTTTATTCCGCTTAATTTGCCATCTTCGGTCACGAAGCTGTTCTTTATAGGATATTGACATATAGGCACAAAAAAAATACTGTTGGAGGTTTGCAAGCGGATTTATACGCCTTGTGAGTTACCTCACCCTCCAACAGTATCTTGAATAATTTTAAACATTATAAATCTATTTGCGACACTAAATTAAAAAGAAAAATCAATCCACCAAAAAATTATTTTAGCCCATTCCGATTCAGTAGGTTGAATAAATGTATAAGGTACTGCTTTGGTGCTACTGATTTGTAATTTGTATATGTACAGGAATGTCCAAAACGGTTCTTGGTTGTCATTGGTAGCCTTCTTACTTGTATTTTTGGGTGGGCTTTCTCTACTTCCAATAGGCGGGTTTGGAACTTATGGAAGTAGTCTTTCATGGCATCCACCATTGTTACGCCAGTACTTCCATATTCAATTAGAAGTCTAACGCATTGTGAATACTGATTACGGGGTTTCTCTAATCTTTGGGAAATGTTTTCCATTGTTGTTTTATTTTAGGAGTTTAGTGATTTTATGTACTCTTTAATTGTTTTTTCAACAAAATAATATTCTATTCCCATAGCCCACATGATAAGTTCATTAGAGGCTCCCATTCTGTACCACCCTATTATTGCTGCTTGTTCGTACTTATTCATTTTCTTACCCCTGCTTTTTTCTTTATCCCCGAAACAGTGTACCAGAAAGGCTTTGACCCTTCCACAGTTTTATCCCATACTTCTACTTCCTGTTCTCCACACTTACATAAAAAATTACGGGATAGAGAGTATATGTTCTTCCAGCAGTTTCTTTTTGATGTTAGGTTTTCGGTATGAGCATCTGTTTTATTATTTCCGGGAGCGGTGTACCTTACTTTGAAGGGCTGCTTTAGGCTGCGGGTTGGTTCTATAATTATCATGTGTGTTTATTTAGATTTTGAATAATATTGTCTTACCCCCCTATTCCATACAATAAACCCTTCAAATCCAATACAATCACACACCTTGCTTAGTATGGCATCGGAAACCCCTTGTTTATCTGTATTGAAGGAATTGCGTACTGTTTGGGTAGTTTTTACTTTTAGGAGTGCCGCCAGCTTTACTTCATTACCACCCTTATCCAAATAATCAGCCCATGTCTTAGCCAAACCCCTCTGAAATTCTTTGTAAGAAACAGGGCTATAATCGGGAAAGTTCATATTTTGTGTTTTTTGATTTTAGGCAAACGTAAATATAATATTCCAAATATCCAACACTTTCTATAAAAAATATTTTATTTGGTACTTTGAAAAGTATTTATTTATTTTGTTTCCCGATGAGTTATTTACCACAATCGAAATTCGGAGATTGCACCCAATGCCCCTCAAAAGATACAGAATGTGTTAAGAGGGGTAAAGAGCTTTGGTGCTTGAATTGTAATAACAGAAGAAAGGCTGAAGAACAAATAACAAAGGCAAACCGCAGAACAGCAGCAAGGAATTTAGGCAATAAGTTACGCCGGGAAAATATATTAGGAAGCCAATATAGTGAAGAATATGAAGCGTCCGAAAGAAGTGCATTAATACACGATATTGATTTTGTATTCAGCCGGATAATTCGCATGATGTATTCAGAGAGTAATGGACAATGCCAATGTTACACCTGTTCAACCGTAAAGCACTTTTCTTTGATGCAATGCGGCCATTTTGAAAGTAGGAAAAACTCTCAAATAAGATGGTCTTTTTTAAATGCCCGTCCGCAATGCCAAACCTGCAATGAAATGAAGCATGGAAATATAGAAGTCTTTGCAGAAAGGTTAGAACAAGAAGAAAAAGGAATAGTGGATAGACTAAGAGAAATATCGAGAGAGCCTTACAAATGGGGCCGGGATGAATTGAAACAGTTACTCATTGACCTAAGAGCCAAACTAAAAATAATCGAAACTAAATTTAACCAACCATCTACTATAACTTAAATACAGAAAAGATGAAACTATCAAAAACATCGTGGCATTACAAACTATTTTCATTGACTTATGAAAAAGATGTACCAAATAATTTATGCCCATACTTTTGGATGCTGGCGTTTTCTATACTTTGTTTCCCTTTTAATTTCATATGGAATTTGCCTGTTACCCTTATAGACAAGTTATCAAGATTGTTTGGAGGAACGGATGGTTTTATTGATTGGGATAGTGAAAAATATTTTGGTGATTTATTTAAAATATCTCTGGCGATAAATTTTTGCGTATGCTGCCTTATAGGGATGGTTGGCATATGGATTAATTATAAAAACGGGTATAATTTAACATTTGGGACGATTGGTTATATTCTATTAGTTTCACTTTTATCTTACTTTGCACACGAATGGTATAAAGATAATTTTCGTAAAATCGCACCTACTTACAAAAAACCAAAGCCTAATTTAATAGCAGAATTTATAAAAGCCAAATACAATCGCTATTGTCCAAAAATAGAATGGACTTCAAAAGATAAAACCACCCACCATGAAGCAAAACACACTTAACTATTGGGGAGGAGATGGCCCAGAATCAGCGGAGGAGTTAGATGACGAAAGTTTGGGCATAACCGAACAAAGCATTTAATTAACAAACTATAAAAATATACAACTATGGCAGGCGATATTGAAGTAGGCATTTGCGATGTTTGCAAACAGGAAAGGGTTCCGTTAAGCAGAAAATACTATTATTATGAAGTTAAATGCGATTGTTGTAATCGTAAAGAAGATAATCACTTTCAGATAGTACGATATTGCTCAAATTGCACTCCAAAACCACAACCAAATATAACCGTTCATATAAAACCAATAAACCAATGATAAAGAAGATAGCCTTTGTATTAATATCAGTAGCCATTACTACTGCTTTTATAGCCTTTACTTCAAAACCTAAAGAAGATAAACTTACCCTGAAAACCCAAGAGAAAGAATACACGGTAAGGTTAGTAGGTCAAAAGTGGTTAGTGGTTCTCAAGGGAATTTCCGAACTACCACTAAAAGAATCACAAGGTCTATACATGGAAATAGTAACTCAAATTCAGGCACAGGATAGCCTGACTAAAAAGAAATAAGATGGATAAGATAGCGGTTAAGTTAATAGAAACAGACAGTAAGTTTTTAGAAAACACAAGCCATTGCGTTTATGGTGTTAATGGTAGCAACTATTATTATATGCCATTTTGGTTTAAAAAAGTAAGTGATGGGGTTTATATTGAGTATGGGTTTGACGAACTCCCCGAAGAATTAAAAAGTAGATTACGTTCTTTAAGAGAACCGAAAAATTTTCCCCAACAGCCACCTTACTAACAGTTAATGACAAACGAAGAAATATTAATTCAACGCTACCATCAACTACTACTAACAGGAACCCCTACCATATATTATAAGGACAAACAATCTTGGGAAAAAGAAATAAGGGAGAAAATAAAAGAACTGGAAAAAGTTAAAAAACAAAGCACATAATGATAGAAACAGATAAAGAAGAACTATTCGGGGAAAATTATTACATGAATGGGATTGAAAGTGGGTTATCGAATTATGTTGATTATAAGTGGCTCCCTGAACTTACATTGCCGATGGCTAAGTCCTTTATTGAGATATTTGGGATTGAGAAAGGAGATACTGTACTTGACTTTGGGGCGGCAAGAGGGTTCTTTATCAAGGCGTTAATGGAGCATGGTGTAAATGCTTATGGTGTTGATGTATCTGAATGGGCTGTAAAAAATTGTCACGAAGATGTAGTTGGGCGAATATTTAATAAAATAGAAGATTGCCCACTTTTCTATGACCACATATTTTCAAAAGATGTTTTAGAGCATATCCCAACCCAAGAACTGATAAAAATAATTCCAAGACTTCTATCTGCTTGTAGGCGTTCCGCTATATTTATTGTTCCCCTTGCTAAGTCAGAAGGCGGAGAATACATATACCCTAATGATGAACTGGATAAAACGCACATACACCGAAAAACATTACAAGGATGGGTTGATTTAATAGAGACATTCGCTAAAGATTTCACTATCTTTGTTTCTAATAAAATACCAAGTTTAAAGAAAGCCAGCGAACAATATTTAGGTTCTACTGGAATTATATACTGTAAAAGAATAAAAAGATGACAAAAGACCAACTCGATAAAGAATTACAAACAGCGTGGTTATATTGTTCAGATGCAGTAATCCCATTTTGGAGAAAAATATTTTTCTCTAACAAAAGTAATTTTAATTATTTCAAGAATAAAATGTATAAATTGTATGAGTATAGCAGCGTCAATTAATGTTTACAATGATGCAATAGCATTAAGGGGTTTATTGGAAACGGCCTCACAATATTTTGATGAATTATTTGTAGTCCATTCCGGGCCGGGGGGCGTTTATTCAACCGATGGAACCATTGAACTATGTGAACAATTCAAAGTAAAACTTGTATTTGACGATATAGATAAAGGTTTTGGAGTAATACGCTCCCGGCTTATCCACGAACACGGATGCGAATGGGCAATGATACTGGATGCCGATGAAAGGTTTAATCCCTATATGCCAGAGCTTAAATGCGAAGGAAATGATTCGTGGGATATTGTTTCTCTTGTACCACCTAACCTTACGGTAACGACTACCGATAATCTAAACATTCAGGGCTTTGCTTTAAAAGAAGTTATATCAAAAAACGATTCTTTAATGGCAGTAAGAACTATTCGTAGGCATTGGATGGATTTCACCCATAAAAACCCAACACAAAACTGGAATTTAATTCCAGACTATCAATTAAGAATAGTAAGAAACGTACCAGAAGTAAAATATGTATCTGATGTAAGAATGCACGAAAGACTAATGGATACAAGAACAGGACAAGACCCATTGCATAATGATGATTCATTGTTAATTTACCACGACCATTACCACCCATTTTTTAGAAACAACTATCCCGGCACAAAACAATTCAATGAACAAAATTACCAACGTCTTGAAAGGGGCGAAAAAATGATAATAAAATGAGTAATCTAATCAACGACTTTACCAGTACAGGTTCTAAGTTCTTCTACCATCAGGAAGCAATGCAGAATTTACGAGAAGGCAAAGGAACTCCAATTACGACACACCTGATGCCAACAGATATTTGCCAACATACCTGTGCATTCTGTTCAGTTGCAACAAGGGAGGGAAATGTTCTTACTATGGCAGCTATGAAAGAGTACCTTGACCAATTAATTCCGTTGGGGTTAAAGTCGGTTATCATTAGTGGAGGTGGCAATCCATTGCTTTATAAATGCCCCGAAACAAAAGTAGGGATAAGCGAATTAATAACCTTTGTAAAAGGTTTGGGCCTTGAAATAGGAATGATAACAAACGGTATGCCTATGAAGCATGATGATAATTGGCGTTTAGTTTGGCGTAACCTTACAGGCGAAGCAATGGATATGCTTACATGGGTTAGGATTTCAATGTCAGGACTTGACCATAAAGAGAAAGAAGTGTATGTTCCGCAGATTGATAATAATAAAACCACTTTAGGATTCAGCTATGTTTACCATGATATTTACCACGAACCACTTGATAAAAACCACGGTAAGGTAAGTACGCTTGAAGACCTTATTTCCCCAGTTGGTAAACTTGAAATTGAATATGGTGAAGATAGGCTACCGTGGTTAACAGAACAACTAAAATACTATGTTGATTCATACAGTCCAACGTACCTAAGATTACTGCCAAACTGTTTAGAGGTAGAACGAATTGCCGGACGTTGTGATGACCTACAAAAGATAGCAAATATAATTAATCCTGATGTTGCGTTTGTGCAATACAAGCCACCGAAAGCCCCTTCAATGTGCCTACTTGGATACAGCCACCCCGTTTTGAACAGCGATGGGTATGTGTTTGCTTGCGATAGTTGCGTATTGAATGCAAAAGCAGAACACAAGTTTGCTAATCCGTGGAGAATATGTCACGGTTCAGAAGTAAGCAAGTTGTATGAAAATCCGGTTAAGTCATTAGTAGATTGTAAAAACCTATGCCCCGGATGCGTATTTACCAGAACAAATAATTTACTTGAACAAGTGTATAATGGAATGGAAACACCAATGCCAGAAGTAACACCTACTCACCCAAATTTTATATGAACAACAATTACTTTGACTTTATAGAAGAACTATTCCATGATTGGAGATATGACCATCCAAAAATAATGTACGGAATAATAAGAGCAATGAAGCCTGATGTGATTTTAGAGTGCGGCACATACAGGGGTTATAGTGCTTGCTTTTTTGCAAAAGCATTACAAGAAAATAAAAAAGGTCATCTATACTGTATAGATAATTTTAGTTTGCATGAACACGTTGAAAAATATGGCGACCCAAAACAACACCTGATAGATAACTTTACCAAAGCAGGAGTGCTTGATGTTGTAACATTACTGGAAGGAAATTCAGATGAAGTTCAATGGCCTGATAAAATAGATTTTGCGTATGTGGATGGATGGCATAGTTATAAAGTATGTAAAAGAGATTTTATGATGGCGTGGGATAGGGGAGCAAAAGTAATTGGGTTTGATGATGTAAGAAATTGTGTAGGTACAAAGTTATTTTTAAAAGAACTTCGGGAGAATCCATTACCAAACTGTGATATAATGGAATTTAGTGCAGACAACGGGCTTGCATTGGTATCAAGACGACCGGAAAACTTCCCACTTGATTTTAGCCAAGAACTACCCGGTAACCCCGGAACAGATATTACATCTATGACAGAACCGGAACAAAAAGAGTATTTGAAAGGAGTTAGCAAAATAACAGGCGTTGATTATAAAAAACTATTTGAATGAGAATATTAAATTTAGCTTGTAGCGCATATAGGCCCCCGGAACCATTTATAAATATAGATATTTTAAAAAGCATATTCCCTGAATCAACAAAGGAGCGTGAACAGATAGATGCAGAACAAAACTATGTTGAACATGACCTGACTAAAGGAATCCCATTTGAAGACAATTCCTGTGATGGTATTTTTCTTTCTCACTTTGTTGAACACTTAGATGCCCAACAAGCAGTATCATTAATAAAAGAATGTAAAAGGGTTCTTATGCCCGGAGGGGTAATGGTGGTATCTGTTCCCGATGCAACTTATTTTAAAAATGTTTACCCAAGAGATAAAAACGAAAACTGGCAGGAATTATTTGGAGTTACTGATAAGGCCAATCCTATACCAACATTCATGGAAGCTGCATTATTTTTTGAAGAACATAAACAGGTATTAACAGAAGATTCCCTTTGGTGCATATTAACAATGGGGGGCTTTACAGATATTACAAAGTCTTGTACCGGAGCCGTGGCTGATATTCTGCTTAATGCCTTAAATAGAAATATGTTTTCATTAACTCTTTGGGTAGTAAAATAAAAAAAATAATACAAAATGGAAAGGGTGACAACGTTTTTACACAACGGTAGCATCGGGGATACGTGGGCTGCAATACCGGCAATAAATACTTATTATAAAAAGTATGGTAAAAAGGCTGTCCTGTATTTGAAAAATGGGCAAAAGGCATTTTATTATAAAGGAGCCGTTCATCCAACCTTCAATGATGCAGGAGAAAACGTTATGCTAAATGGTAAGATGATAGAAATGATGATACCATTATTGAGGGCGCAAGAATCAATTCTTGATGCTAAAGTGTGGAATAATGAGAAAATCCACATTGACCTCAATATGTTTCGTGAAACAAATGTCGGGATGCCAAGTTTCTGTATCAGTAGGTGGCAATTTTATACATGGCCGGATTTAGCTTGCGATTTATCTAAAGTATGGCTAACGGTTCCCGATAATGACAAAGATTTAGCCAAAGGCAAAATAATAGTCACAAGGAGCGAAAGGTATAATAATCCAAATATAAGCTACAAGTTTTTGAGTAATTATGAAAATGACGTTTTGTTTGTTGGAACAGAATTGGAATACCATATATTTAGACTTAGAAATGGGTTGGATATTCCCCGGTTGGTAGTTAATGATTTTCTTGAATTGGCACAGGCATTAAAGCAGTGCAAATTTCATATATCCAATCAAACGCAAGCCTTCCAGTTGTCGCAAGGACTAAAAATACCACGTATAGTAGAGTTATGTGAATTTGCTCCTAATGTAATTCCTTATGGAGAAAATGCCTTCGACTTCTTTGCCCAAGAAGCATTGGAATATTATGTGTCAGTTCTAAATGGAGACGCACCAAAGGCTCTGTATCCAGAACCTTTGGTGTCACCAGAAATTGAAAATAGCAAATAATGGCCTACGTTTATAGACACATACGACTTGATAAGAACGAGCCTTTCTATATTGGGATAGGAGGAGATGATGACTATGTAAGAGCTAATGAAGTTAGAGGTAGAAATAAATATTGGCACAATATAGTAAAACTTACTAATTATGAAGTTGAAATATTGATTGATAATATATCATGGGATGATGCTTGCGAAAAAGAAATAGAATTTATATCGTTATATAAAAGAAAGAAGGATGGTGGGCCACTGGCTAACTTAACGCTTGGGGGAGAAGGGCAGCTTGGAATGATCCCGTGGAACTTTGGGAAGGAGACGCCTGAAATTACAAGAATTAAGCAATCCATTAAAAGAATGGGTAAGCCTTCGTGCCGTAAGGGAGTTAAAATATCTCAACATATTATTGATGCAATGGCTAAGGGGAGGGAAGGCAAAGAGGCGTGGAATAAAGGGAAGAAGATGAGTGATGAATATGTGCAAAGGTTAAAAGAAAGAATGAAGGGCAATCCGGGGCCTATGGTTGGGAAAAAACATTCAGAAGAAACAAGGGCAAAACTAAGTCAACAAAGAAAAGGTAGAACCCCGTGGAATGTTGGTATGAAAGGGCAATATAAGATGCCAAATCAGACAAAGAAAAGAAAGCCTGTTCTTCAGTTTACATTAAACGGAGAGTTTGTAAAAGAATACGTATCAGCAAGCCATGCTGCTAAAAAGGTAGGTATTAGAAAATCAGACGTTAGCGCAGTAGCCACCGGAAGAAAAAAATACCATAAAGAATATGTATGGAAATATAAATAAGTGCCAATATTATTACAATCAGCACTTATTTAATCGTTTTTATTTAACCTCAAAGGTTGAACAAAGCGGCGAGCTGGGCATAAGTCTTTTCAAAATAATACTTATGTCCATCCGGCGGTATAGCAAATGAATAAACGCTTTTAGTGGTGGACAAAAGGCAGTTTGGTGATGTGGAAGAATCAAATATCATAGTAGCACCTACTGGCATACCTACCTGTGTTACTTGATTTAACGGAACTACGTGCTGATCTATTTGGTAAGCACTTAATGATACGATGTTGTTTGCCATAAAATATTAATTTTTTATAAAGGTGAATATTTTTTTTGTGAATATTGGTTAAGTGGTATAACTTTGATGTAAAGTGATACCAACAATATTCTATGTTCAAGATATTCACAATTAGGATTAGGTTACCATTATACCATCGAATAAGGAACTATAAAGAAGATAATGGCTTCCCATCAATAGCTTCAACAATCATGTATATACTTAATCAATTTTTTAAAAATCCAATATGATAAAACAAGTCCTTTACGGCAAAGAGTCAAGAGATAAATTATTAGCAGGAGTTCAAAAGATTACAAAGGCGGTTAGCTGTACAATGGGGCCGTCCGGCAAGTGTGTGCTAATTGGTAATTCTGTTTATGGTCAGGACGGTTTAGTTCAACTTCCGAGTATTGTAACCAAAGATGGAGTTACCGTAGCAGATAACTTTGAACTTTCAGACCCGGTAGAGAATAGAGGCGCATTGGCTGTAAAGGAAGCGGCAAGAGAAACAGTAAAGCAGGCTGGTGACGCAACTACGCTTACCTGCGTTTTATCTGAATCCCTTATTACAAATGGGATGAAATTGATTGAAGAAGGGGCCAATTCACAACAATTAAAAAAGGGGATGGATAAGGCTTTGGAATATGTTGTTGAAGAACTAAAGAAAATGTCAACGCCAGTTAAAGGAGATATTGAGCGTATTCGGCAGGTGGCTACCGTATCAGCTAATAACGACAAGATTATAGGCGATTTGATTGCCGATGCTTATTCTAAAATTGGGGATTCTGGTATAATTGAGATTGGAACAAGTAATGGGGTTCAGACGGAAATAAAAATAGCTGATGGCTTTAAGATTGATAGGGGTTGGATTAGTCCTCTGTTTGTCAACAATCCGGCAAATGAATTATGCGAATTTGATAATCCGCTAATCCTTTTGTATGATAAAAAGATTACACACCACACTCAAATTGAACGGGCAATAGGAATATCTATACAGGAAAATAAACCACTTCTTATAATTTGCGAAGACGCTGAAGATGAAGGATTGGCTTACTTGGGCATAAATACATACAATAAAAGATTTCGGGCTTGTGCGGTAAAATCTCCTGAATTTGGTAATTTAAGAAGGGAGTGGATGGAGGATATTGCCCTTGTAACTGGAGGTGATTATATAAGTGATTTACATGGGTTAGATATTAAAGAGGTTGAATTATCAAATCTTGGGCAAGCTGAAAAGGTGACAATATCACCTACCGAAACCACAATAAGGGCAGGTAAAAAGAACCAAGAAAAGTTTGACGAATTTATTGCCGACCTTCAAATGAATTTGGCCCAAGCTAAAACAGAAGACGAAAAATATGCCATTGAAAAGAGAATAGCCAGATTGAATGGGAAAACAGCCGTTATTCAGGTAGGAGCAGCAACAGAAACAGAATTAAAGGAGAAGTTGGATAGGGTGGATGATTCGGTAAGGGCTACAAGAGCAGCGATTAGCGAAGGTTTTGTAGCTGGTGGTGGTACGGCCTTTTTGAGATTGCGAAGATTTATTGATGGTTCTGAATTGACAGATTTCCATAAAGGCATGGATTTGGTAAACCATTCCTTATCTAAACCAGCAGAGCAAATAAGCCTAAATGCAGGCATGGAGCCATCCGCTACCGTTGGAGTAGTTATAGAAAAAACGACAGGCAACGAAGGGTATAATGCTTTGTCGGATAAAATTGAAGACATGGTAGAAGCTGGTATCATTGACAGTACAAAAGCCCTTAGATGCGCCTTAGTTAATGCAGTATCGGTAGCTGGGATGGTGCTTACTTCTGAATGTTCGATTATAACTACGTCATAAAAACGTGAAACATTGAAATAAAATTATAATATGTCATTCCCAAAAGCAACAAATACATTTATTTTTATAATTAGAGATGCAGTAGAAAAGGAAAAGGAGGGTATTATAATTCCCGGAAAGGGGAGGGTTAAGCCATCCAGAGGGGAGATATTCTCAATAGGGGGTAAAGTAACCGACCCTGATATTAAGACAGGTAAAGGGAAGAAGGCCATTTTTTACGCTGGCATTGGTCAGGAAATTGATATTGATGGTAAGATTTACCTCTGTTTAAATGAGCAGGAAATCATTGGTGTTATCTAATGAAGCCAGTTAACGGAAAAATATTAGTAAGGTCTAATTTAGATCAAAAAAAGGAAATGGTTATCAATGGAGTATCCTTTAAATCAGCCCCTAAATTTGAAAGCAACTTCCGAGAAAAATCGCCTACCATAGCCCAAGTTGTAACGGGGAATAAATATTTAAAAGAAGGAGATACGATTCTTTGTCACCACAATACATTTTACCTACCAAGCCCCTTCCATATTGAAGAAGATTTATTCTCAATCCCATACCACAATATAGTTTTTGGAAAAATGGATGAGTATGGAAATATAAGCCCACTAAACGGAAATATTATCTGCAAAAGAATATCTGTTGATAGCCGCTCTGAAATTCCTATCCAATATCGAAAGACATTTATTGACCGGGCAGAAGTTTTAGATGCCCGATGGACACCATACAAAAAAGGCCAAATACTACTGCATAGAAAGAACGCAGGATACGATATTGTGTACAATTTGGAAGGCGTAGAACACAGGGTAACCAAAGTGCATGAATCACAAATAGTTGGTATATTGCAATAATTGCAATAATTTTAATTCCAAATATCCGAAAGATGGCAGATAATTCCGTACAACAGTTTGGAGACAACCCATTGCTCCAAAGATTTTTTTTAACCTCTGAAGAAAAGAAAAACAAGGAAAGGGGCAAAAAAATAGTAAAGGCTTTTTATCTTCTTCAAAACTCCAACGACCAAAGTTTAAATTATTATGCCGGACGAAAAGTCAGGCAGGAAATGCTTTTGCAATGGGCAAAAGGTATGCAGGCGCAAAACGAGTTCTTGGATTATATGAACGTTTCGGATGGGAACAAGAGTTGGGTAAATATGGATTTAACCCCCCAAAGGATAGCGGCTTGGTTTGTAGGAGTGTTGGTAGAAAGCATGAGTAAAAACAAGACTTATCCATGTGTAGAGGCAGTTGATGATGGAAGTATGACGGAAAAAGAGAACAGGTTATTAGAGGCATTATTTAGGATGAAAGAGGCTGAAACTGTAAATGCTATGCAGATGGAAGCCGGATTTAATTTAGAGCCAGAAGGTGCTTATGTTCCAGATGACGAAATTTCGGCTAAAGTATATTTTGAACTTGAAGACCGGCTCCCAAAGGAGATAAGATTTGAACAGATGCTCAATTACGTTATGGATGGGATTCAGTTTGAAAAGGTGGTAAATAGAAAAACACTTTATGACCTGATTGTTCTTAATACCACAGTAACTAAAATAGAAAGACTTGCTCCCAAACAATATACAGTAAGGAAATGTATCGCTAATAATTGTATATGGAATTTCTTCTCAAATGACAGTGGAGAACAGGAGATAGATATGTTCGGTGAGTTTTGGAGTTTCAAGGTTAAAGATATAAGAAGTAAGTTTGGCAAGACCGATGAGCGTCCTGACGGATTAACAGAAGAACAAATATTCAAATTGGCCCAGCTTTCAACAAATAAGAATGTAGGTACATTTAACTATCAATGGGACAATAGCTATTCAGTTACAAACTATATAGGTAACAGGCCATACGACGACGCAGTTATACTTATTTTAGATTGCGAAATTGATTGCGGGGAAGATGTTTACTATGTATCAAAAACAGATGCTTACGGGAAAGAGAATATTCAGGTAAAGAAAAATAAACCATATCAACAAGTAACTAAAGACGGAAAAGTAATTGAGCAACCAAAGCCAGATAACGTTGAAATAATAAGCAGGCGGAAAAATACATGGATGCGTGGTGTTTATGCTCCTTATGGAGATACTATGCTTTACTGGGGGCCAACCGACCTAATAATAAACGAATATACAAATACCTCAAAGCCTCTTTCATCTTACACAATAAATATTCCAAATAATGATGGAAGTTATGTTCCTTCTTTATTTGAGAGGATAATGGAACCGTTGAGGGAGTATTCCATTGTAAAATTAAAACGTAAACAATTAATATCACAGATACGTCCAAGCGGTATTCGTATTGATGTGGAAACCGCAAGGAATCTTGATTTAGGAACAGGAGATAGTATTCCGTGGGAAGAAGTGTTACGAATATTCAATCAAACGGGTAATGAAATTTGGAGCAGCAAAGGACTTGACCCACTAACAAGAGAAGCTCCGCCAATAACTAATACAGTGCAAGATACTACCGTAGCGAAGGTGGTAGAAATGACAAACGTTCTGGATAGTATTCGTCAGGAAATCCGTTTACTAATTGGTGTGCCTCAATACAGAGATGGTAGTGATGTTGGGGACAGAACAAGTGGGGTTCTTCAAAAACAACAGGAAACAGCAGCCAATAATGTTACTGATTTTATCCTTAATGCCAATAAGCAAATATGGGAAGAAACTGATTACAAATTATGTTTATTACACTGGAACGATATTGTAAAAGAGGAGCCTGAATCAAAAGACGATATGCTTAATACAAGATTTAAGGTATCAGTAAAAATGAAGTCAACGGAATACCAACGAGAACTTATTGAAAGGGATATTGATAGATATAGCCAAGTTCCAGATGCGTTAGGTCAACCATCTTTGACCTTAAAAGATGCAATGTTTATTAGACAAATTGATGATGATAAATTAGCTAATTGGTATCTTACAAAAACATACCAAGAAAACAGAAGGAAGGCGGCAGATGAACAAGCCGCACGAGAAGAAGCAAACATAAAATCACAGCAGGAATCAGCAAAGCAAGCCACAGAAGGAGAAATGGCTGTTCAGGCAGAAAAATTGAAGTCTGAAAAAGAAATGGAATTATTCAAGTCAACCCAAGCAAAAGAGCTTGCGTTACTAAATGGATTTATGGGGGCTATTCAAAAGGGAATTATTGACCCAAGTGTTATAATGCCAGCAGTACAGCAGTTAGTTCCCAATATTGCAATTCCATTAAGTATGGAAAACAAACAACTCCAGCAAACAGCACAAGCGCAAGACCAACAAATGATGCAGCAAGAAATACAAGAAAATAATCAGCAAGAACAAATGGAACAAATACAGGAACCAATCGAACAAGAATAACCACAAATTATGTAATTTATATGGCTGAAATAGATGACTTAAAAGCACAGTTAGCTTTATATGAACAGAATGGCCCTGCAAAAGCAGCATATTCTATAAACAGAAAATTGAATGAATTAGCTGATATGTTGAATAAAACAAACGTAGCTAATATTGATATTGCTGACCCAAAAGATAAAAGTTTTGAAAGATTAAAAGCCGCATGGGGTGAAATGGCAAGTTTAGGAGAAGCATATAAAACATTAGCAGAATCAGCAGGCATAACGGGGGATAAAGAAAAAGATGTATCCCGTAAGCCATTTAATGACCGAATAGCAGAAAGTAGAAATTAAAAGTGGCTGATAAAATACAAATATATGGCAGCACAATAACGCTTCCTGAAAAACCAAAAGACGAGGATGCGCTTAATTATGGCTTACCAAGAAGTCAGCAAAAATGGGAAAGGAAACCACTCCCTGAATATTTTGAGAAAGTAGAATACGATAAGCAAGGTAATTTAACCCTTACTCCACAACAAGAACAATACGCATCTGAAGAAGTTAGAAGATGCAAAAATGGCGTATGGGCATGGATTGGAGAAAGACTTCGTTTCATACCTAAGAGATATTATTTTTACTTACAGTATTATACATTAGAAGATGGAACCGCTCCTGAATTTAGGGAAGCAGATAGATTATATTTTTTATTTTTTGAGCATTGGTTTCTAATTCTATGGTGTTTAGGAATTATAAGAATAAAAAAACGTAGGCAAGGCGCATCTTCTCAATCCTGTTCAAATATTCTTTACGAAGCAATTTTCTTTAAAAATTCTAACTGTGGTTTATTATCTAAAACAAAAGATGATAGTAAAGCTACATTTACAGAGATGGTAACGGCTGCTTATCGGTTACTGCCAGTATTTTTAAAACCAAAACAAGTAAACAAAGAAGATAGTGTAACGGAATTGGTTTTTGCCCACAAGTCACAAACAGTTAAAGCAGGAGTAGCAGCAGGAGCAAAGGAAGAAGAAGGGCATAACTCAAAGATTAATTATAAGGCCCCAGTACTTAATGCGTATGATCGAGGCAGGATGTCGTATGTGCTTGGGGATGAGTTTGGCAAGTTAGAAAAAGATGTCCCTGCTTCAAGGCTATTAGCTATTATTTCAAAAACATTGGTAAAAGGCGTAAAGAGGGTAGGGTGGATAGATATGCCATCTACAGTAAATGAAATGACAGCAGGTGGTGGAGCGGAATACAGAAAGATATGGGATAATGCTAATCAATTTAATAGGTCTATTACATTAAACAGAATAGTTAGGTTTTTTCAACCAGCTTATGAGGCATACGAAGGGTTTATAGATGAGTTTGGAGATAGTGTTATTGATACTCCGACAGAAGAACAATATAAATATTTAGTTGAAAAGTGGGTTAGATATAATGATGATGGTATATTAATTTCAGAATTATCTGAAGAAGATATAAAATTAGGTTCTAAATATTATGTTGAAATAAAACGTAGGGATGGTTTAGTTGGCGTAGATTTAGAAGAAGAAACAAGGATGAACCCTTGCACTGAAGAAGAAGCATTTTTGTATGCCGGTGTTGGGTGTGAATATAATGCTGTGAATTTTCAGGCGCAAATAAAGTGGATTGAAGATAACCCTGAATTATGTTATTGGAGGCAAGCAAGATTAGTCGAAAAGAAAAAATTAATACCATCATTAGTAGTAGGGAAGAAGCCAAGAGAAAGTCGTGAAGTAATGTTTATGGATGACCAAAAGGGCGGATGGTTTATTTTAGAAGAACCAAGTAAGCCAAATGCTTTTTCAGACAGGAATGGCTATTTAGAACCATTAAATAAAATATCGTATCAAATAGGAGTTGATACTACCCAAGACAGGATTGCGGTGGCTGGTTCTAATCCAGCAATAACTATTTTTAAAAAGTCATGTATAATAAATGGGGAAGAGACAGGAATGTATCCGGTAGCTTTATGGATTTCTCCAACAAGGCTGGATATTCATTTTGATGACGAGGTAAGGAAGGCTTGCTTGTGGTATGGATGCGAAGCTAATTACGAGATTGATAGGAGGACTGATTTTTATAGATTTTTCTGCAAAGAAAATTGTCAGGCATTTTTAACATGGACACCAAAGGTAATGATGAATCCATTGAAACCAAATAAACCAAGAGAATATGGAAGTCGAAGCGGCGACCCATTCCAACTTGCACAAATGCTTCAAATAAGTAAATTATATGCAGACGGTGACGATAATGAAAACTATAACGGACATATTCATAGAGTAAAACACAAACAATTAATAGAACAAGGGTTACATTATAACCACTTAGATAGGACTAAGAGTGACTTATGGGTAAGTTTACAGATGGCGTTAGTACCTGTATTTGGGGAGATGCAACTACCAGTAAGAATATCTTCAGGAAGTCCAATTAAGGTATTGCCTCAATATAAGATTAAGATGGTTTCTTAATCACATAGTCCTTTAATATTTTTTTTATCCAATAATGCAATGACCTGTCATTATTCACAGCCTCTTGTTGAAGTATTGGTTTTAATTCCCCCAATCTAATTGGAAATGGTTTGTCGTTATCTTTATTTTTCATGTATATAAAGGTAGTTATTTGTATAAAGTTTTCCAAATAGTTTTAAGTATAGTATAATTTTATATCTAAATAAAAATTCCCCATACCAATGGCAGACGAATTAATTGACAATATCCAAACAGGAGGCGAACAACAAGCATCCGCAGAACCAACAGTAGAGGCGCAGATAAAAGAGCAGATGGAGTTTAGACTGAACGGCAAAGTGCCGGAAGTGGCAGTAGAGCAACCGGCGGCGCAGACGGAAGGAACCGAACAGGTGGTAACGCAGACAGAAGCCCCGGTTTTTCAGTTTCAGACGTTTACTGAAAAATACGGATGGCAAAACCCCGATGATGCGGTAAAGGAGATAGAAGAACTCAGGGCATTAAGGGCAAATCCTACGGCGGCTGAAATAAAGTACGAAAATGAGCAAAGTGAAAAACTGGCAAAAGCGTTACAGGCTGGAAAGATAGATGAAGTTTATGGGTATTTAGATGAGCAAAGGAGGCTCGACAGGCTTACCGCTTCAGAAGTAACAAAAGAAACCGCAAATGACATTATTAAATTGTCTATGCAGTTGAAATACAAGGAGGAGGGGCTTACTTCGGATGAGATTGATTATAAGTTTAAAAAAACATACGGGATACCGAAAGAACCCATTCAGGGGGCAACCGAAACAGACGATGAATTTGAAGAAAGGCATAATGAATGGAAAGAAACAGTAAATGACATTGAGGCAGGTAAAATCATAGATGCAAAAGTAGCAAAGAGGGAATTAGAAGCAGCAAAATCAAAATTAGTTCTACCAAATATTGAAGCAGAAGTTGACCAAGATTATATCCAATGGAAGAAAGAGTTGGAAGAATCAGAAGCAATAGATGCCGAAACAAAAGAAGCATATAAGTCTTTTACGCCAAAGGACATAGAAACAAGAATCAGTTTTAATGACGAAGCCAATAAAATTGCATTTGAATTTCACTATGAGCCAGAAGCGGAAGGATTTGCTAAATCGCTTGATTTAGTCACTGATACTCAAAAGTATTTTGAGAAATACAAAAATTCGGATGGAAGCCCGAATAGGAAACAATTTCTTCAGGATATTTACTTTATTCAAAATAAAGAAAAGATTATCATGGCAGCAATGAATCAGGCAAAAAATGCTACTCTCAAAGCCCAATTACCTGATAATTCGCAAGGTAGCTTCCAAAGGCAACAACCACAAACGGGAGAACCAAACGAACTTCACAAGTATATGCAGGCGGCAGGAGTGGTATAATGTAAAACATTATTCATTCTAAATTTTAAACAATGCCATCAGCAATAATTAGAGGCGCAACCGGACAACCGGGGCCTATCGCATACCCAGACGGGATAACTACGGGGATATTTAACGAACTAAATTTCGTTATTCCTGATTATATCCCCGGATTAATAGCCAAGTACGGTAACAGTGATTTCCCATTTGTAATGGATATATTGGGAAGGTCTTCAGTAGAAACCGTCAACACAACAACAAATACATTCTCCCATTTTGAAAAGGGCCGTCCATTCGGTTCTGGTTTAGTTGCATCAAACGTTACAAGTAGTGTAGCAGGTGCAGCAATTAATATTACTCTTAAAAGTCCTGAATCTTACAATAACGGGGCAACAGGAACCCAATCACCATTCTTGCTTTATGAAGTTGTAAAAATACGTTCTAATGGACGTAAATTCAGGGTAACTTCTATTAACAGAACAGTAGCAGGTGCTTTTGTTATAGAGGCAACTCCGTTAGGATTATATACACTTATTACCGGAACATCTGGAACTACTCTTAACGCAGGCGAAGGGCTGGAAACTTTTGGTAACCAACTTGCGGGAGAGGCATCCGATTCACAAGGAACCATCCAACAGAAAATGTATCGCTACGACAATACCTGCACAGTTTTACGTGCAAGTGTTAAAGCAAGCGATTTGGCAGGGATGAACAAGACCCAGATTAATTTCGGGGGCGGTAATTTCTACGAACCCGCTTTGGCAATCCAAACTATGAATCAGAATATGCTAATGAATATTCAGGATGCAGTTATGGAAGGAGTGCCATACGCAAATACAGATGATACCGGAACAGTTGGCGTACTTCCTGCCGTAGAAGCAAGAGGTTCTGAAGTTGACTACGTTCAATATCAATTTGCAATAGGGGATTTCCAAAATCTTACAAATGTAATTGATGCAAACGGTGGCCCAAGAGAATACCACTTCCTGCAAGATTTAAAACAACGTCAGGATATAAACAATCTTTTGTTTGGTATCTATCGTAATGGAGCCATTAGTTATGGTTCTGTTGGTATGAGTTCAGAAGCGGCTACGTCTTATGGTTTTAAAGGCTTCTCAACTGACACCTATGACTTTTTCTTTAATCGTTACAAAGGGTTTGGTGCTGAAGCAGCATTCGGTTATGTTCCTACACAGGGTGATTACAGGGCCTTCTTTGGTTTGGCAGTACCACAAGGCACAATAGCCGATGCTAAAGACGGAACAAGCCGCCCACAATTACAATTTGTGTATCAGCAAAACCCGGATATAACTGCCGGACAAAGGATATACTCATGGGATTTGGGTTATACCAAAAATACCAAAACAACAATAGCAGAGAATAAGTATGAGCAGATTGCTTATGTAGGCTCTCGTGTTTTGGCAGCAGAACAATTTTGCATACTCCGTGGAGTTGCTTCATAGGGTTAGTAATAATACAGGGGGTGGCAATATCGCCGCCCTCTAACTTTTAAATATAAAACAATGGCAAACGCACCAGTATTGGAGGCCCCATTAAAAAAAGACTTCATCGAAGTTGACGGGCTTAAAGTAATTAAAGATTCAAAAGAGCATCTTGCGTTAATGCAAGAGTTCGACCCAAACAAAAGATATGTATATCAGTTAGCGGCAGAAAATATGAATACGGAAAAACCCGTAATTGATGCCAAGACGCAAAAGCCGCTTCCGCACAAAAAATTTAAGCCATATCAAAACCTGATAATGACTTCTCAAATAGTGTGGAATAATGGAAGAATAGGGATAAGGTATTATGACGGATGTGAGTCAATATTTGTTTCACAGCAACCAAAGGAGAAGGATGTAATTGACCAACTTATTCAATCAACACGAAGGAGGGCTTTTTTAGACGGCAAATTGGTAGTTGATGGGTATGAAAGAATGTTGCTTTTGTTTTTGAGTATTTGTAGTTGGAATACAGATAGCCAGTTTAAAACCACTACATCAACAGCAATATTTACTCCTCAAAATTCAGATAGAGTTGCTTCTTATGAAGCAGAGAAGTTAGATAAAATTGAAGAAGCAATGATGTTGGCAAAAGAAGCCCCTTTAAAAAAGATGCTTATTCACTCTAATTACTTAGGCATACCATCTAAAGACTATGATTCAGGGAATGAACTTTCAGAAAAAGAAATAAGGATTGAATACCGTAAAGCGGCAAGTAAAAATCCAATATCATTTATTGAAAGTTATGGCAATCAAACATTGGAGATTAAGTATTACATTGAACAGGCTTTGATGAGTGGATTGATAAATAATAAACTTAATGCCAACAAAGCAGTATGGGGTAAAAACAATTCAATTATATGCGACATTTCTGGGCTAAAAACAAATGATGCCATATCGCAAAGATTGTTTGAATTTTCCCAGAGCGAAGAAGGGGAGGAATTTTTGGTACAATTAAAGGCTATCAGTGAAAGTTAAGTAACTGAGTTATGATAATGTGAGCAGCCTGTTTTTCTTAATGAGGGACAGGCTGTTTTTAAATAAATATGGATGGTAAATTGGAATGTAAATAGAATTTTAAACTTGTTTAAGTTTTTATTAAGGCAGAACCAATCTGGCTCCATAAGCACAGATGATTTTTTTAATGCTTGGAATACTGAACAGAACGCATACTTTTCTGACGAATTAGGGAAATGGCAAAACAGAAATAACACTAAATCTGGACAAAATACCGGACTTATCCTGAATGAAACCATAATGACCGATTTGGCAGTTTTTACAATACCCGGATCGGTAACCATATCGAGCGGACAGGCGACAAAGCCAACAGATTTTATTTACGGTCTGGCAAGAAGATTAAACGATGGTACAAGCGAAAAATTAGTAACCAAGATAAATCATGGTCAAAAATGGTATGTAAATAACGATGTAATAGACCCTCCAAGCGTGGCAGATGGGACTTATTATATTTTGGAGTATGAGGATTATTATGAAGTATTACCAAGTACAGCAACCGGAAGTTTATTGTTAGACTATGTTGCACAGCCAGAGAATATCGTATGGGGATTTACATACGATGCACAAAACAGAAAGGTTTATAATGCAGGATTAAGCATACAACCAAAATGGCAAGACCCCACAATTATTACAATAACTAAAAGAGCATTAACATCATTTGGGGTAAGCTATAAAGACAAAGATTTTACAAATTTCGGTGATAAAAACACCATAACGGGGGATAGTTAAAAATTAAAAACATAACACAATGGCATCAACGATAACAGCCCAGAATTTTACAGCAACAATATCTACTCAGATAACGCTTAACGGTCAACCAAAAGTTACCGAAAATCAGTTAATAATTTCCGATGTCAACGAGTACGACAGCAGGATAATGACTATTCCTACAAGTTCAGAAGTAACGGTAGTTCAATTTGCATCGGCGGTGGCAGCGGGTACGTTTATTAGCGGAGATATGAAGTATCTTCAAATAACAAATAAAGACACTGTTAACTATTGCAGAATCAGGGTAAAGAAAAACGGCGCAGATACATTTGACACAAGATTAGATGCTGGAAAAACATTTATGATGGGAAATGTAAAAGAAAGTGTCTCGGCAACGGCAGCAGCATTTGCAGCATTTGCAGATGCAGATAGTATAAATATGCAGGCATACACCGCCGCCGTTGATATTGAGTATGTAGTAGTTTCAATATAATAATATGGCATTAGGGTACACATGGAGGCAGTTGGTTCAAAGGATATGGAAACATTTTAATAATGATTTTCCGGGAACTGATTTTTCTATCACAGAAAATGAGATATACTTATATATTAACGAGGCGATGTCAAGTGGGTTGGTGGGGCAAGTATTTAATGGCGCAAAAGTGTTAGGGACATTGGAGGTTCCAGATGCTTACATTCTTCAATTTGAATTAGCTGCATTAACACAAGATACAGTTAGTGGATATTGGACAACAACTTTGCCGCAGCCTCCATTATCATTGCCATTAGGATATTCAATTAATAGGGTTTATCCCGGAACAACTGGTTTTGGTCAGGGGCAAGATTGTATAGCAATAAAACCAAAAAGAGTAGGCAGAAGAAAAACAATGCCAATGCAGTTTGGAGTTAGATATTGGGTAACGGGGCAAAAGATATGGTTAGCCGCAAGCGATGGTAGTTCATTATTAAATCAGGTTTTTTACGTTGAAATGCCATCCACAAGAGCAGTAAGTCTTACAGACGCAATAAATTTACCTGATGATGCAGTGGAATCAGTTTTTTTAAGGGTAATTGCTAAATTAAAAGATAGGTTAGGATTACCGCAGGATATAGTGCAGGATGACCTTCCTTCTGGAAATAAAAGTAGCTAATTGTTAATTTTAAATAAACGTTATGGCAAAAAGTAAAAAATTAATTGAAAATACAGAAGAACAATCTTCTGAAAATATATTGGCAGATAAGCCAGTAGAAGAAGTTTTACAAAACGAATTATCGGAGAATATAGAAGAATCAAAACCTATTTATATTCCTGATATACCTGCTCAGATTATTGACCAACCTACTGATACTAAATTTGAAACCGAAGTTGATTTTTTAATTAGAATATTGCAGATACAGGAAGAAGGTGGTTTTGGCAGGCATCTAAATAAAATAATCCATGACCGTATTAAACTTATAAGTTAATGCCAACGGATATAGACTACTATACATCGTTACGAACTATCGTAAGTTATTGTTTGGATGCTAATGGCAAAAGTGATGGCGACCAAGATCAAGCATGGATAATAGGGTTACGGGGGTTAGTGGATTTGGGTTATGAAATAGCGGCATCTCCAATGACTGTAAGAATCCCCCTTAATGCTAACAAAACGGCATCATTCCCGCCGGGCGTTTTAAGTTGGACAAAGGTTGGGTTGCTGAATGAGCGTGGCGAAACGGTTACGCTTAAAATTAATACCGCTCTTACACAATGGAGAGATTTAAACCCTAACCGACTTGAATTGCTTACCCCGGATATTAATAATTCAATAGGGGCTTTAACCGCAACGCCTCTTTTTTTAAATTATTACTATAACGGTAACTATGTGAATTTGTTCGGAGTAGGCAATGGACTTATACAATATGGAGATTGCAGAGTAGATGAGACCAACCGGGTTATTATAATGCCTCCACAATTCAGGTACGACCATGTTTTGTTTGAATATATATCATCCCCTCAAAAACAGGATGATTACATGGTTCTTACTTCAATGCAGGAGGCTGTAATAGCATTTATAGAATGGAAGTTAAAGATAGCACCGAGAGAAATGTATATAGCTGCTAAGACTGAGGCCAGAAGACGTATGCCAAATAAAAAATGTACATTACAAAATATAAATCAGGTTATACGAGAATCTTCGGGCATGAAATTACGTTCGTAAAATTATAATAATATGACAGAAATATGGAAAGATATAAAAGGGTACGAAGGGCTTTATCAAATATCTAATTTAGGTAGGTTAAAGTCTATGTCCAAAACATGGGTTTGTGGAGAACACGGGTCTGTCAGAGTTAAAGGAGAGACTATTATGAAATGGGGGATAGCCGATTACTACATAACTGTATTGACTTACAAAAATTTCAAGAAAACCATTTATCTGCACAAGGTATTAGCGGAAGCTTTCTTGCCTAATCCTGAAAACAAAACGTATATAAACCACATAAACGGCAATAAGCACGACAATAGGTTAGAAAACTTAGAATGGTGTACGTCTTCTGAAAATCAAATTCATGCTTATAAAATGGGATTAAAAAGACTAATGGCAGGGAGTAAGCACCATGCCGCCAAACCAGTTATGATTACTTTTTTAAACGAAATAAGGACAATAATATGCCCTACTATAACAAAGGCTATTGAAGTTGCAAAAATAGGTTCAACATCAATTCATGGAAATTTAAGTGGCAAAGTTAAATCAAGGAAATATAAAGCTGAATATTTATAATGGCATCACCAGAAGGAGTTACAGCATTAGGGGATAACGTTGTTATATCTGTTTACGGATTGGGGAGTGGTTTTGGATTAAGGGCTGTGCCTAATTTGAATAGTCTTAGTAATTACCCTGTTCCGGGAAGTTCGGTAGGAACCGTGTATAAGATTGGGTATAATGTATATAATGTTTTGGTTGGTGATAAGGTAGGGTTTAAGACGGAGTGTAATTTCGCAACAGATGCAGGAGAAACATTCGCAGTAGTAAATAAGGATAATATTTTAATAACGTATGTTACGCCGCCATAAAAAATGATAGATTTAAAGAACTTTAATGGCATAATGGATACGGATAGCCCTAATGAAAATATAGGGCAACACTCCGTAAAATTTGCAAGAAATATCCGCTATCGGGGGGAAGGGGCTAATATGCGTATTGAAAATATTGAAGGATTAAGCCTTATACCATTTAACCAGCCAGCAGGAACCAATGAATGTATAGGAGGATTTTACGATGACCTTAAACAAAGAATATTTGAGTTTATATATAATTCAAACTCGTTCCATAGCATAAGGATAACTTATGTAAGTACATTAAGTAGGATTGCTTTGCTTACAAACGGAACTAATGCTGATATAGATTGTCTGGACTTTACATTGGATGGTAAAATATACGATGTAAAAATGCTTTATGGAGATGAAACGCAAGGTGATACCTTGTATTTTATCAACTCATCAAATGAGCCATGCCAAATAAATATAGAAAGAACTCTTGCCGGAACTTATGGTACAATGACAAGGGATTTTCTGGAAGTAATTAAATATCCAGCTAACAGGCCACCTTATGTTACTTATGGAGATGATGCCACCGTTACCGTAAATACCATGCGGAAGAAGTTATTCCGTTTTATGACAAGGCCAGTTTATTTCAGCAGGGAGAAAAGTGTGTTGAGTATTAAAAGCGAATTGTGCTTACCCATAAATGCAGCAGATACTCAGGTTGACCAAGACCCAACAAAGAACTGTAAAATATCAATAGTATATGAAACGCTTGGAGCAGATGTTCAATATATTGAAATATTAGGACAAGTTAGCGGAAAAAGTGATGAGAATGGAGTAGTTGACCCCAATCAATTTAGCGACCCGTTTTTAATCCAGACCATAGACAAAGCATCTTTAGGGTTAAGCGATAATGACATTGCCATATTTGATTTTTACAACAATCAGGCATACACCGAAATTGACCCTGAAGATGCCATTCAATTATTTGACTTAGTGCCATTGGAAGCAGGTGCAATGGAAATGCTTAATGGTAATGTACCTATTTATGGTGCAATAACGGAAGGGTTTGACCTAATACCAATTACTGCAACAGTAACACCTTCATCTATTCCAGAAGCAGATACACAACTACCCTATGTATTTGTGGGGAGCCAATCAGGGGATAGTGCTTTCGGAACGGGAGTTATTCATATAATTCTTGTTGGGACAATAGAAGTTGGGTATAACTTTTCAATAGTAACTACTAATAACACTTTATCTGTTTCAGCGGCAGCACCAACAACCAATGGAGTTCTTTCTCAATTATCGGTTGCAGCTACATTGGCAGGTTTTACTACATCTATCGTAGTTGATGATAATAATTTATTGCTTGAAAAGTCAGGCGAAAGTTTACAGATAGTAGTTAGGCAGGGGCCGGTATTAGGAGTAACAAATGGCCCAGTTTATAACTGGAATGATAAAGAAGCATATTGCCTTAATTATTTTGATAAAGGAGGCAGAACGGCTGGTTCTCAAACCATAGAAAATATGTCTTTCCAAACTCCTAATTATACAGAAACATTAGGAGTTCCAAATATCCCACAACTTCTTTTATCAGTTACCAATCGTCCACCGATTGATGCTTTTTACTTTACAATAGGCAGAACAAAAAGTCTTGCAAAACTAAAGTTTCTTTATTGGGTAAGTAACAGCACATATAAGGATACCGAATTTGCATACATAGGGATACAAAACCTTAATACTTTTATAGAAGCGAATAAATCAGACCCTAATAAGCCGTCCAATTCAGCACATCTTGCCTATGACTTTACTCCCGGAGATAGGATAAGGTTTATCAAGGTTTTAAGCGGAACTGTAAATACGATATATACCCAACAGGATTTTTCTATTATAGGACAGGCGTTATCTCCAAATATCAACGGAACGGTGAGAGAAGGGCAATTCATAAAGATCTCACTCCCAACAACGTCAGCTACCTTTGATTTTGGTACAACAGATTTTGCTAACTATGAAATAGAATTGTACACCCCGGCGCAATCAGTTGCAAATAGTTTGAATAAATTCTATGAGTTTGGTGAGAGATATACCATAGGTAATCCGGGAACAGCCACAAGATACCATCAGGGTATGACCCAAAACCAAACATCAAATCTTTCCCAACCAGCAACATTTACTTTTAATAAAGGCGATTTCTATTACAGGAACAGGCAAATAAATGTTGGAGCAGAATACAACTATAACTTTCCAGCATACGAACAAGGAATTGGAAGGACAACACTTGCACTGAACTTTACAAGCCAAAGTTATTCAGACCCAAATATTACTCCCGGTTCATCCCCAAACCAAAACTTAGTTGGCTTCAATCTTGCCACAAATACCGATAGGGCAATTTTAAATGTAACAACCGGAACTTATGTTTTTAGGATGAAGGGGGCTATCATTGTTTCCTTTAATGATTTTGGAGAAAATTTCAGGTATTATTTACAGGATAGTTTAGGCAATGTTACTGACTTAGTTCCAATGCAGCCAATAACACAAGGGCCTCACACATACCCTATTGACGTAACATTCCAAATGTTACCAAATACAAGGATGTTTATTTTTGGATATTCACAAGGAGATTACAGGAACTCTAAAACATATAGCGAAGTTGATTTTAAAATAACCAGACAGTTACCATATACGGTTCCTGTTATTGATGCTAATTACTCAGACTATTTCCCAAGTGCATTAAATTCAAATGGAAGGCCATTAATAGAGGAACCAAGTGCAGCAAGGAGTTATAACCCCATATTATTACGGTGGGGAAAACCAAATCTTATAAATACCAATATCAATGAGGTAAGCCGCTTTACTGTTTTAAACTTTACGGAGATAGACGGGGCCAAAGGCGATATAATGAGCCTTATTGTAAGAAACAGGATATTGGAAGTTTTACAAAAAAGAGCTTGTGGGTGGTTTGCTATATATGCAAAAGTATTACAGAATAATCAGGGGCAAGATGTGATAACTACAACCAACGAAATAATAACCCAAAATAATATTCAGTATTTACAAGGAGATTATGGCCCAAGTTATAAGGGAAGTATTACCAAGTCAAAAAATGGCTATTGGTTTACAGACACAATAAGAGGGTATCAAATAAGGCGTTCTCAGGACGGGTTAACTCCCGTTAACGAATTGTTCTTAGGCCAATATTTTATAAGGAATATTATCACAAAGTATAACGATAGCTATATACGTCCAAATGGAGCCACATCAATAATTATTTCATACTTTGATTATTTTGAGGAACAGTATGTATCATTCTTTCAGGGAGGAACTTTTGATGGAAATACAATCCCGGATGAAGGGCTTTCATTCAACGAAAATCACAAAGGGTATTGCTGCTTTTATGACGAGATACCAGAATGGATAGTTTGCGCCCAAGATATAACTTTTGAATGGAGAGCAGGCCAGATATACATACGAAACAATACTTCAAAATATGGTGAACGTTTTGGAGTTCAAACATACCCAAGTGTAACAATAGTTTTCAATAAATCAGAGCCACAAAGGAGATTGTTTAATACTATTTCTTACCAAAGTAATTTTAAATGGTCAAGCCCTGTAAATGGAAATATTAAAACAAGTGAATTTAATGAAGATACGGGGTTGCAACAAATATCGTCATTAATAGAAAATGACTATAAACAAAGAGGAAATTATTTCGATGCCCCCTTCAATCGTGACGCTAATAGCATGGCAGACGCAAGAGAAGCACTATTGGATGGAGATTATCTTAACGGAGTTTGGATTGAAGCTAAACTGACTTATTTCGGGGATAAATTCGTAACTTTATTTTCGCCATACGTTTTGACCGAGGGCCAACCACGTAATTTCTAAAAATGAATGAAACCTTTCAAATAGAAAAGATAAGTGAGACAAGTGGAGGGATAGATGCGCTTGAAAAACTAATGTTGGATGAACTTGAACTGTCTATTGAAGAATTAGAACACGTACATACGCCCGGATTGTATGGCAGAAAATGGTCGGCAAAAGCAGGGACAATGTGGACTACTTTTCAACATAAGGTGGAACATCAGTTTGTCGTGTTAAATGGAGTGGTAAGCGTTGGCCTGATTACACCGGATGGCGTTGTTTGGGAAAAGGAAGTTTATGAAACAGGTAAGAATGGAATAACTAAGCCGGGAACCAGAAGGATATTGTATTTGTGGTGCGATACAACATGGATGACCTTTCACCCAAATCCTGATAATTTAAAAGAGGATGAGTTTTTAAAATTAGTAACAGAACCACATGATAATAAATTATTTAGTGATGCGGATAAAGAGTTATTAAAATCAATACGAAGTGAAATTAACCAAAGGTATTTAACACAGTAAAACGTACAACTATGTCAATGGCGATTATTGGGGCCGTTGTTGCGGTGGGTTCAACAGTATATGGGCTGGCTGAATCATCAAACCAAAAAAGGAGGGCAAGACACCAGCAGCAGGCTCTTGAAAAACAAAAACTTGAACTTGATGCAAAGGATAAATTGCCCAAAGAATTGGCAGAGAATCAACAATTAGCTTCACTAAGAAGTAAAACCGGATTGCCAAGTGAACAATATGTAATGGCTCAAAAGGCTATTCAAAGGCAACAGGCCCGTACATTAAAGGGAGCAAGCGATAGACGTATGGGGTTGGGTTTGCTTGCAAGTATAGACGATAACGCTAATAGAGCGCAAGGAAATTTGGACGCTCAAAACGCACAAGCAAGATTAGGTAATGAAAGAACATTGATGGGAATAAATAAAGATGTGGCAGGATGGAAGATGGCAAAACTGAATAGGGATTTATCTCAATGGAATAGCAATATGGATTATGCAAGAGCAGTAGAAGGTTCTGCAAATCAAAACAGAGTTAATACGATTATGTCAGGAATAAATGCAGCAGGATTGATAGCTGGCTCTGCAATAAAAGGCGGCAATAATGCTTCGTGGGCAAATGGATTGTTTGGTAACAGAAGGAGGGGGTATGGCGGTTCAGGAGGAGATGCTAATGGAGGCAATTTGAGATTAAGTGAATACGGTCAATTATTAGATGCAAACGGAAATATAATTCAGTAAAATGTACAGACCACGCAGCAGTCCTTATGGTGACGTATATACAATACCAACTACTCCAATAGATAATATTGCGAATAGGTTGTATAGAGAACAGCAAATAAGAGAGCAGCAGAAATTGCAGCAGGATAAGGCATTGGATGATGAGTTTGCTAAAAACGTAGCCGGGGTTAAGTCGGCAGACATTCCAGAAATTACTTCCGCATATAATGATTTTAAGCAAGCGCATATTAACTTACAAAAGAAAGGACAAAAGGCCACCCCGCAAGACCAAATGGACGTAATGCTTAAAAAGGCAGCAGCATTTCAGGCTATCAATGCCAGTAAAGAAGAAAAGGAAAGGATTAAAAATGCGATTATAGAAGGGAGGGGAGATAAAAAAGGCAGGTTCATTCCAACATATCAGGAAGTATTAACAAGAAGATTAAACACTCCAACATCTAAGGTAAGGGATGAAGATTTTGATATAAGAAACGTTTATTCATTCCCGGATATGGCTAAAGTTACTTCAGGGTGGATGGGCAAATCAAAGAAGGTTAATGTACCTACTGGAGCAAAAAGTATAAAAGGTGATTTGTACGATGATGAGTATGTATTTGAAAAGTTCAACCACCCAAACCAAATATACGAAAATGCTTATAGAGAAATTGCTGGCCGGGGAGATAGGGAAGCATTTGAAAACGTAGTTTTGGAAAGTCTGACAGATGAAGAAAAGGAAAAAGTAAAGAATGATTATTTTTCCATTACGAGTTCCCCGGAATTTAAAAGAATATATGGTGATGTCCAGCCATTCCCTGAATCAGCAGGAAAAACAAGATTAGGAGAAGCCATAGCATTAACTACTATGGGGATGGTAAATAAACTACCATTAAAAGAATTGGATATAGAAAGCAAGCCAAATACAGGAGCAGTAATAGATAAGAGGTTTAAGCAGCAAAAGATTATGGAAGGCATAAAACAGGCAAACAGAAAGGAACTGTTTGGTATGAGGGAAGCTGCAAAAGCGGAAGGGGAAGCAGCTAATGACCTTTGGGTTGAAAGTTATATTGACAGGTTAACAGAAGATGCGGCAGCAAGCCCAATGAAAGGATATGATAGTAATAAGAATGGACAGCGGATAAAAGAAGATAGGATACAATTAGACCCGATGCTTTCAAAATTACTTACTAAGGATGGGGTAAGTCCAGACCAGTTTGCAGTACAACCAAACGGGCAGTATAGGCCAATATTCTATAAAAGAAATAAGGATGGAAATGTACTGAAAGAAAAAGGTAATCCGGTTGTAGATGAGATAGCAAGCGTACCAATGTCAAAAGAACAATTCAAATTATTGTTGGGAGGTAAGGCCGGAGTTAAGCAACTGAATAAAGAAATGGCTAAACCTACAAAAAAAATAGTAGTAAAAAAAGGTGAATTAGATGATCTAAATTAATTTATGGTAGAAGAAGTAGAAATACAAGAGCCGCAGTTACAGCAAGAGCCTGACCCACCAAAGAAGAAACTTTGGAAAAGCCTTTCTGATAAACATCTATACACAAAATCTTATGAAGATTTTGGTAAGCAATTTTCTACTCCAGAATCAATAGATAAATTACATAAAGTATTAACGGAAAAAGAACTTTATACCAAAAATACCGATGACTTTAAAAGCCAATTCTTTTCAGATTTAACGCCACAAGTAAAAAAAAAAGTTGGAAGGGTGGACTTGGAAGGTTCTTCAATGGAGGCTGGCAATTTCCTATCACAGCAAAGTGGCGTGGGTGGAGAAGAAATACCACAGATTGAAATGTACACTACGGCAAATGGGGAAATGATACCAACAGACCCTATTAGCCTTTCAAGAAAATATAAAGAACTACAAGATAAAACAACGCTTGTTTCTGATATAGAAGGCGCAACTTCATTGCCAGATGAGGAAGCACAAAAGGCCGCTAAAAAATTAGCAGAAGATTTTAAAGATACGGATTTAGGTGGCATCTATGAAGAAACAAAAGACCTTTCTGAAAACCTATTGGCTAATCACGGCAAAAGGCTGATGCAGGAGAGGGCAGAGAACAACCCACTCTACCAAAGAGATATTGCCAATTTAAAATGGAGAAGTGAATTTGAAAGAAAACTTTTAGATGATGTTGATAAAGGTAATATAGACCCGGATAATTATAACCGCATAAAGCATAGCATAGAAATGCTTCCGGTATTTACTTCGCAAGGAGATTACACTAATCAACGTCCGGCTATACAATCATTAGCAAAGGATATTCAGGAATATGGTGGAGAAAATAAAGAAGAACTTCTTAAAAACTTTGCCGTTGAAGTAAGTAAGGTTTATGGAAATCCAGATAACAAGGCAGCCGAAACATTCAAAGATACTCCCGAAAGTAAATTCCTTTCACCAGAAGCACAATTAGGTTATCAATATATTCAGGATGTTTCACCAGAAAAGGCAGAGCAATATAAAAGACTGTTTATTGATAAGAAAAATCTTTCACCAGATGAGTTAAGAGGATATAATCATTTAGAGCAAACCTTAATTGAAACCGGAATAGGACTTCAGCAAAATGCCATAACAGAAGAACTTAATAGTTTAAAAAATCAAGCAGAAAAGAATGGTGGCTTATCCGATGAGCAAATAAACAGGGCTGTTAAACTGGAAGATAAGCAGAACGAGTTGGCTATAAAAAATAATGAACTCGACAACCAATATCCCGAAAGGCTTAATAATAAAATTGATGATGCTATTCAGGAAATAATGGGGCAGAAGATAAGTGGGTTTAACTATGCAGGTGGTAAAGCGTTTACTTCAATAAGAAATACAGCGCAAGGTATATGGGAAGCAGCAAGTTCACCTTTTATGTCAGATGAAAGTAACGCTATGAGAGAACTTGCTATAATGGGGCAGACGTTAGAAGATGAAAGTATTTACCATAAGACAGATAAAAACAAACAGTTTGTTACCGATAAATTAGTAATACAACCGGAACTGCAAAAACAAATAGACAATATAAAAAATAATGCCTTACTAACAAATGACCAAAAAGAACAACAATTATATACCCTGCTAAGAAGTAATAAAGAACAGTTTGGTAGGGTTCCGATAAGGAATGGGAAAGTGAATATAAATGGTTCGTCTATTCTATATGGCCTTACTGATTTGGGTACGGCTTTACTTCCATTTATTGCAATAGAAATGTCAACGGGGGGAATTGGTGGAGCGGGTATGGGGGCAAAATTTTTAAGGACGTTCACGGCGGCAGCGGCCACAACATTCCATGATGAATACGCAAGTGCTTTATTAGAAGGTAAAGGGCAATCGGAAGCCTATAAAAGCGCAATGGCAAGTACTGCTATTAATTCTTTTGCTATGGCAGGCGCAGGAACTCCAACAGAAATAAGAGCAATGGTAAAGGGAAATTCAAGCGCAGAAAAGTTAATAAAATCAATGTCCGATGATGCCATACAAAAGGTATTAGATAAAGGAACTCCAAAAGGATTGAAGGGGCTAAAGGAAACCATAAAAGAACGTGGTAAGTCATTACCCGGACAGTTTGCACAAGGATTAAAAACAGGAGCCAAGTTTGAAGCATACATGGGAGCAGCAAATGCAGTTAATGACCGTGAAGTTAACTTTAAACAGATGCTTATTAATGTAGGAAACTTTGGAATACTTGGATCAGGATTAGGGCAGGTAGGATATAAGTCACCAACTCAAATGCAAAAAGAAGCAGGCTTAAAATTTGGGGAAAAGCCGGAGGATTATGTTTCAGTTGCAAAGCAGATGTTTAAAAATGGGCAGTTATCTCCGGCTGAATTTATACAACGTACAGATTTAATAGAACAGTACGGAGAAGCATACAAGACCTTACCAAAAGCAAATGATAAAGGTGAGTCATTATCTGAAAAACAAAGAGCCGATTATCTTTACAATTCAGTAATTAAAAATGAAGGTAATAAAGCAAAGTCAAATCTTCCCCCACGCCAAGCAGAAAAAGCCGAACATACTGCAAAGGTAGCAGACTATGAAAACGGAATACTATTAGAAAACCTAACCGAAAAACAAAAGAATGACCGGAAGGATAAACTGGAGAAAGCAATATCCAAAGTGGATGAAAACGGTAAGCCTGAATTATCTGAAAAAGAAATGGCTGATGCTAAAGCAGAACTGGAAGCATTAGAAAATGTTATTAAAAAAGATAGTACAAAAGAAGAAGAACTCCCCGACCTATCCGTACCAATAGAAGGAACAGATAAAAAAGGAGTACCAATAGGAGAAGATGTACCTAAGCCTACTGATGTAGTAGTTAAACTTGAAGCCGAAAGGGATGCAGAGATAGACAAGGTAAGTAAGCCTGATTTTAAGTTGGAATTGGTTAAGACCGAAGATTTGGTTAATTCAAAAGACCCAATAGGTAACAGGGAAAAACACAATGAATTAAAGGAACGGTACAAGAATTTGCGTAAACTGATAGACTGTTTATAATGGCAAACGAAAAAGACAAAGAAGACGAAAAGTTTGAATCGCTATTAGCGGATAAACGACACAAAGAACTTACAGGTGCTTTGAAGGGTATTGCTACCCATTTATCAAAAGATAATGATAAGGCAGTAGTAGAAGCAATCAATGGTCAGGCTGATAAAATAGGGGAGTTGGTAAAGGCTATTCAAGATATGCCAAAGCCCGAAAAGGCAAACGTAAATGTAGAATTAAACCCAAAAGAATTTGTAACTTCGGTGCAGAAAATATGTGAGGATATAGTTGCATCAAATAACAAAGTTATTGAAGCATTGGAGAACAGAATGTTGCCCGAAAGTTTTGATTTGGTTAAGGGGTATGGTGGGGCTACACAATCAGTAAAAGTAAATTATAAGACCGCAGATAAAATAACAATTAAAAAATAAATACTATGCCAAAGGGTACAACAACAGCAAACGACACAATTAATGCTCTATTACGGGCAGTTGACCCTGCATGGAGAAACGGTGCAACAAGATACATCTCATTGCATACCGCTACTCCCGGTGCAGGCGGCGACCAAACCACTAATGAAGCTACATTTGGCTCTTATGCAAGAGTAGCCGTAACTGCCGCAACAGGGTTTTCGGCAGCGTCAGGAGGTGCAACAGCGAATACGGGGCTTATCCAGTTCCCGGAATGTTCGTCAGGCTCTAATACGGTAACGTATGTGGCTATTGGTACTGCTTCAAGTGGTGCAGGGCAGTTAATTTATTTTGGGGCTTTGACTTCCAGTAGAGATATTTCTACGGGTATTCAGGCTCAATTTGCTATTTCCAGCCTCACAGCTACGGAGTCGTAGTTGTAAATTGATATTGTATTGCTATATTTGCAATATGAGTAATAAAATAAAAAGTAAAGAGCTTATGGATTTTGCCGTTGAGCTATACAAAAAAGATATTAGTGGTAATGAGATTGCTAAAAAATTATCAGTTTCGCCTAACACAGTTTATCGGATGCTGCATGAGTCCGGGATATACATAGCTGGTAGAAAAGAAACTAAGCCATGTAGAATATTAGTTAAAGGGGATGATGCTAAAAGAGTTATTGAGGATTACCAAAATGGAATGAGTTGGGCAAAGTTGGGAGAAAAGTATGGGTATGGGCAAGTTTCTATGAGAGAAGCTATTAGGAGAGCAGGAGTAAAAATAAAAGACCACGGTGGACAAAGAAGACGAGTTTATAAAGAAGAAGAATGTGAAATAGTCAGACTGTATAAAGAAGAAAGCTTTACCCAAGCACAGATATGTGCTAAGTTAAATATAGGGCAAGGAGTTTTAAGTAGAGTATTATTGAGTAATGGGATTAAGCCAAGTCGCATGGCTGGGGAAAATCACGGTAGTTGGAAGGGCGGCGTATCTAAAAATGGGGAAGGGTATATTTTAGTTAAAGATAACTTCTTTGTAGAGATGTTAAATAGGAGTGGGTATGTATTAAAACATAGAATAGAAATGGCTAAATACTTGAATAGACCTTTGACGAAAAACGAATCGGTACATCATATTGATGGGGATAAAGAGAATAACGACATTAGTAACCTTCAATTAAGAATAGGGAAGCATGGGGCTGGTGTAACATATTGTTGTCAAGAGTGTGGCTCAAAAAAATTAAAACCAATAGAGTTATGATGGAAGCACCAAAATACTCATGTAGTAAATGCGGGTTAGCTGTTATAGTTATCCCAAATGAAAAGCCAATAAAGGCTTGTAAGTGCGTAGGTGCAACTATCATAGCCAATATGGAAGCAACAGTAATAAGGGCAACGGGTGGAATAAAAGCATAAAAAAATGGCAGGATTTTCAGGCATAAAAGAAGTAGTTGATGCTGAACTTGACGGTAAGGTAAGGGATTATACATGGCGTAAAACACCATCCCAAACTACTACGGCAGGTTTATGGTTTGACCTTGCATTAAGCCCCGGAAATCCTGCTCCAAAATATTACTTTGATGCCCCTCCTTACATTGCAAAAGCTATTGCACAAAGTACAGATGGCGGTATTTTTCATGGAGCAAATGTAACCCCATCACAAAAGTACCTACGAAGTATTACAGCTTTTGCAACAGCAGCAACAGCATTGCCAATGACCATGTACTTGTGTGATTATCTGCTTTATTATCCATCTATTGATGATAGTACAACAGACCCGCAACCATTGGATAATACAGTAACATTGCCAAGATATACAGACGGTGAAGGGGTACAGGTTATGGCAGTAAGTGTGGCAGGTAGAACAGGAGGCAGTTCATTTTATTTTACATACACAAACAGCGATGGCGTTGCAGGGAGAACTTCAAAAACAGTATTTCAAAATTCAGCAGCAGCAATAGGTACAATATTAAACAATGGTATTAATAACAACATAACAGCACAATCATTTATAGGGTTACAGGATGGCGATAGTGGTGTAAGAAGTATTGAAAGTGTAACGATGTTGTTGCCGGATGTAGGATTGTTTGCATTGGTGCTTGTAAAGCCTATTGCAACAACTTTGATAAGGGGTATTGATGCCCCGGTTGAGATTGATTATTTGGCACACAAAGGAGAAATGCCAAGAATTTACGATGACGCATTTTTGAATTTCATTTGTCTGCCTAATGGGACTTTAGCAGCAACAGCATTAATAGGTAGTTTAAAATGTATTTGGACTTAATAACTTAAAAACAATAAATTATGGCAGGTTTCGCTTCCAACGACCAAATAATAGCTGCAATGTCAGCAGGTCAAATATGGCAACAGGAATGGAGTAAAAACTTTAACCCGACTTCACCGGCAGTAGCAAATGAATGGCATACACTGTTCAGAGGTGCAGGTAATCCAGGTGCAGATGCCTTATTTAATACAGGATCTACGTTGGTGTTCCAGCCAGTAGAAGATATTACTGCTAATGCAGGCTGTATTCAGCATGGTGGTAATGTGCAAGCATCAGGGTTTCAAAAACACTTGTTAAGTGCATCAGCCGTAAGTGCAGCCGCAACGGTTGTCCCAGGCACATTGGCTTTGGTTGATGTGGTAGGGTTTTATAGAAAGACACCAATTACTTCAACGGCAGCAGATGCAACTACAAATACATTAGGTAGGTCAGCAACATTTACAGCAGATGCTGGTACTGATATAATGACCTATACAAGTGTAACCAGTTTACCAAGTAATCTTTTAACAGGTACAAGGGTACGGGTATCATCATCAACAACACTTCCTGCACCACTTGCGGCAGCAACAGATTATTATTTAATTCGGGTTGATAATTCAACATATAAATTAGCAACAACTTATGCCAATGCGATTGCCGGAACACAAATAAACATTACAGATGCCGGAACTGGTACACATACAATGGTATGGTTGCTTCCAAGATACACAAATGGAGCAGGGGTACAAGCAATATACTTTGCAAACAACGCAACGCCTTTGGGTGCAGCCACTCCTAACCTTTCATTAGGTTATACTAATTCAGCACAGGTAGCAAGTAGGGCAACACCAACAGTATTACCAGTAGGAAAAACAGCAGCATCAAATAGTCATATCATTTATACAGGTGCTACGGGTGCGGGTAAATATAATTTTAATGTACCGTTACAGGCTGGTGATGCAGGGATAGCAGAAATAAATACTATTCAAAACGCTACTTCTTATGTAAGTGGTGAATATTCAGTTGCTATGTTACGGACGTTGGCAAAGTTTCCGTTATCAACTTTGGGATTAGCGGCAGAAAGGAATTTCTTATTTGAAATGCCATCCCTTCCAAGAATATATGATGGTGCTGCACTTTATTGGTTGTGGGGTAGTGGTGTAGCGACACCGGCAAACAGTGCTTTTTCCGGTTCACTAAACTTTATTTACGGGTAATGTTACTTAATAATTATAGCGTACTTAATTCAAGCCCCGGCAGAGGAATCGGCGGGGCAGGAGGGTTGAGTAATTTATTTAATTATTATAATGCCGGGACATGGAAAAACTTTTATACAGGTGAAGCAACAGTAACAGACGAAACAGAAAAGGCTAATTTTTACACAGGAACACAACCGCCTTATTCTTTCTCATTAGCGTTTAAGGGTGGTGAACTTTCGTCCACCACAACGATAGACGGAGAAGGCGAATTGAATATAACAAGCCTTGCAATGGGATTGGCAGCAGCATCGGATTTGGAAGGTGAAGGTGATATTACAGCAGCAAGCCTTTCACTTATTATTCAACTTGCTTGCGACATACTTGCATCAGGAACTATTTCTGCAAGCCTTGTAGGTAAGTTGGAGATGGCTTCCGCATTAGCAGGTAGTGGCGACTTAACGGCATCATTAAATCTGATAGCTTTTGTAGTTTCTGAATTAACAGGCAGTGGTACAATATCAGGTACGTTTAAGGGTAACGCTTCTTTATCCGCAGATATTAGTTCGTCATCAACACTAAGCCCTGAAAACCTTGCGGCAGCAGTTTGGAATAGCATAGCGGCATCATTCAATACAGCAGGTACAATGGGTAATAAATTAAATAGTGCTGCAAGTGCAGGCGACCCCTGGGGGACAGCATTACCCGGAAGTTATCTATCAACAGAAGCAGGCGGTATATTAGCACAAATACAAACATTGGTAGATGAATTACATAAAATACAAGGTTTGGATGCCGCTAACCCAATGACAGTAACGCCAACAACAAGAGTAGCAGGAGCGATAGACTTGGAAATAACAGGCGATGGAGAAACAACAACAACGGTAACAAGGCAATGAGTTTAAATAGCCTTAAAATAGCGAGTGATGGGTATTTAAAAAGAACTACAAAAGCAGCACTTGTAATTGCCGTTGCAGGGTATTTGAATTTTGGAGGTACACCTGTCCCTCCGATTCCTCCAAGTGGCGGTGGAGGCGGTGGTGGAGGTTGGTATTCTGAAAGTTTTAATAAAGAAAAAGAGCAGCGTGAAGAACAGGAAAGAATAGAAATTGAGGATAGTGAAATAATTGCCATAATAGAATTAACATTAAAGCACTTTATAATTTAGGATATGCCAAATCCATGTATTGAAGAACACGCACCACATTTAAGGGACAGGTTTAATGAACTTGTAAAGGGCGGTATGTCAGAAAGGGAAGCTGGCAGAAAAGCTGCTATGGAAGACTTTGCCAAACTGAATAATGAATTAAATGCCTTTAAAAAATCCATTGGAATTAAATTATCAAAAGAACAAGAAGCAGGTTACAAAGAACCCGATAATTCAGCCAAAATAAAAGAGATAACGGACACCTATAACGCTAAGATTGAAGAAGCAAAAGAAAAATATCCAAAGGAAGAAACAACTACAAAAGTAGAACAACCTACTGTATCTGAAACAGAAGGTAAGAGTGATGTAGTAGTAGATAAGGCATCTAATGGAGGGGGAGATGTGGTGATTGAAAAGAAAAATACGGGTACTGAAATTGAGCCCGATTTAGGTGAAGGTAGAAAGCCAGTTACTTTAAGTGGAAGTACTGAGGCTGAAAGACAAGTTGCTATTGAGCAAAGAAAAAAGGAAACCAAGCAAACTCCTATGACTTCTGAAAGAGATGCTTTGCTTGAAAGGATACAGAAATTCAATAAACTAAGTCGTTCACAAAAAAGGGCTTCTTATGGTGAAGTAAACAAGATAAAAGTAGCCTTAGATAAATTTAACAAAGGGAATGAGCAGCAACATTCAATTACCACTAATAGAGATGGTAGTTTAGATTTACGTGGTAATCCTACAGATAAACGCCCAAGTGGCAAACCTATAAGATACACATTAAAAGGGAATGAAAATTCTATTATAGATAATGCCGTTACGTTGACCGAAAGGGATTTAAAAACAAAGGAAGTATTTAAAGAATTATTGGATGCTGATGTATTGCCCGTTTCGAGGCGTATTAATGGAGAGAAAATGTCCGAAGCCGAACATGATGCAACTATTCAAGATATTTTAGATGGCATACCTTCTCAACGTGCCGAAAATTACCTTAACAGTTTAGAAAAACAAATACGGGAAGATAATTTCGATTTTGGTAATCCTGATAAAAATATCCGTACTACATTAAATGACGCATTAGGAATAACTACTGAACGGGGTGAGCCAATGACCGCCGATGCTGTTGAAAAGTGGCTTAAAGATGAATCGGAATTAACAAAGGAAGATGAAATTTTATTTGATAACATTGAAAATTTAATTACACATTATGAGCAACTCCACGAATCCGAAAGCGGAACTCCTGCAAAGGTTCAACAACCTATCGGAAAAGGACAGGAAAGCAATAGCGGAAAAGCTAACGAAAATGAGCAACCGAAATCAGAAACTTCAACAGCTAACAAAAAAGAACCCATAAAGAATGAAGAAGCTCAAGTTACCCAAGATACTAACCAAAAAGAGAAAACAAATATTGCAGATGAAGGAACTACTGAAGATGGCAAAGAAGCAGGCGAACCTTTTGTTGAAGGGAAAAGAACAATCCTAAGTCATAGAGGGTTGCAGGAGGTGGCTATTGAATTTGGTTTTGGAGATGTTACTTCAAGGGAATTGAAAACAGACCCGCAATTATTTAAAGATGCACAAAATAAAGTTGATGGGTGGGTAGAGAAAGGGGAATACCCACAACAGATAACTAAGTTAGTAGAAAAGGCTGAAAATGCAGAAGTGCTTACAGACGAGCAAAGGGTTATTTTGCAGCAACACATAGCTAATGTACGTGGCGAGATGGAAGCGATGGATATTAATACACCTGACTACAATAAAAAATTAACAGAACTTAACAGATTAATTCGTGCAGGTGAGGCAACCCGTTCTGCCGCAGGAGCAGCGTTAAGAGTTCCATTTATGGCAAGTGTACCTAATGACTTGCCTACTATGCTTGTAGAGGAAATGAATATTAGCAGAGTTCCAGAATTAACGGAGCAGCAAAAGGCAACAGTGCAAAAAGAGCATAAGGATATATCGGAAGCTGAAAAAGTTTATCAGGAAAAAATTGCCGGATTAGAGGCTCAATTAGCAAAACAACGTGCAGATAGAAAAGTAAAAGAAACTAAGCAAGCTACACCAAAAGGTAAAAAGACTAAAGAAGATTTTGCCAAAGAAAGAGAAGATATAAAGAAAAGCATTTTAGCTAAATGGAATAACGCCAAGAATGTAGGTATATCTGCCGACCCTAAGAATGACCTGCTTGTACAGTTAGCCCCCGATGTGGGAAAACTTGTAAAAAGTTATGTTGAAGAAGGTGTAATAAAATTAGAAGAAGTAACTAAAAAAATATATGATGAGCTAAAAGGTACAATACAGGGGTTATCTGAAAAAGATATTCATAATATTATAGCAGGCGATTATAATAAAAAATTGCCTACAAAAAACCAATTAGCCGAACAAGTAGAAAATATTCGTATTGAAGCTAATCTAATTAATAAATTAGAAGCATTAATGCGTGGGGAAGAACCAAAGAACGAAAAAAAGAAAATACAGCGTAATGCTGCTATTGAAGAATTAAGACAAAAAATAAAAAGTTTTGGCAAAGAAGAAAAGACACCTGACCAAAAATCATTGGATGCGGTAAAAACAAAACTTAAAAATGAAGCAGAAAAAATAAAAGAACAGATACGAACAGGTAATTTTGATAAAGAGCCACCAAAGCAGCCATTAAAATTAGATGCAGAAGCACTTAAATTAAGGGATGAGGTTATAAGGTTAAGGCAGAACAGGGAAGTTCGTTTATTGCTTGCCAAAAGGATTAATGAAAAACCAAAAGAAAAGGGAATGAGGTTAGCCGCCGAAGTGTTGAATATACCACGTACATTAATGACTATCGGGGATTATTCTGCATTACTTAGGCAAAATATATTCTTTACAGCAGGGCATCCGGTAATGAGTTCAAGGGCATCTAAGGAAATGTTTAAAGCTGGATGGTCACAAAAGGAATATGACCGATGGTTTGCTGATTATAAAGAATCGCCAAGATACCATATTAAGGAGAAAAGCAGATTAGCCATAAGCGATAGTTTGAGCCATGATTTGACAAAGCGTGAAGAAGTTTTTATGAGTTCCCTGTCAGAAAAAATACCATTGATAGGAAAGACAATAGTAAAGGGTAGTGAAAGAAGTTATACCGCTTTACTTAATAAGATACGTTCTGATATGTTTGATTATTTCGCAGATTCTATGGAGGCAAGAGGGTTAACATACGAAAATAGTCCAAAGCAATACGATGCAATGGCTGAATATATAAACAACGCAACAGGTAGAAGTGATTTTGGAGAAACATTGAACAGAGTTGCACCAATATTAAATTCAGTTTTCTTTTCTCCAAGACTTATCGCATCAAGAGTTAATATGTTAACTTATTGGATGCAGCCACGTTTTTGGAAAACATTACCAAGAGAGGCAAGGATAGACTACGTTAGAAATTGGATTTCATTACTGGCGGTAGGTGGTACTTTAATGGCGATTGCTAAGATGGGCGGGGCTGACGTAGAAGACGACCCACGAAGTAGCGATTTTGGTAAGATTAAGTCCGGGAATACCCGTTGGGATATATGGGGAGGCGCACAGCCGTATGTAAGGGTGGTTGCTCAAGTTGCAACGGGGCAAAGGAAGTCAACCAATACCGGGAAAATGTATGACTTAAACGGGGATGATATTTTCGGAGAAACAAAAGCAGGAGTGGTAACAGATTTTTTCAGAAATAAATTGGCCCCCGTTCCCGGAGCAGCAGTAGATATTCTTTCTGGAAGAACAGGGGTGGGAGATAAAATAATGTACCAATGGGGTGGTGCAGGCGAAAAGGAAATTTCTCTTGACCAATATGTAAAACAAAGATTACTCCCAATGACCATAACCGGAGTTCAGGAAGCTATGAAGGATCAAGGCATTAAGGCATTATTAACAGTAGGCATTCCAAGCACTTTTGGAGTAGGAACCCAAACTTATGAAAAGCCAGTACAAAAAGATAAAAAACCACCCAAGAAACAAAAGCCAAAAAAACCAACAAAATGACCTATATATTCAATAAAATTATTTACTTTTAATAAACCGTATCCGTTATGGCCATAACCGTATCCTTCACAGTTAGTCAAACCGTAGGCAGCCCCGCTGCTATCAATATAGTTGACACTTCAACCGGGAGTGATGTAACTGCGGCCGGAAGAAGAATTTATATTACAAATCAAGCTGGGCAATACCTTACTACCGGGCCAACATTATCATCTACAAGCGCATATACCGATTGGCCTATTGCCGATGGGAATAGTCTAACAATAGATAGTATCTTGTCAGAAGATATGGCTTTAAATGTACGGTTAACGTATGTTACAAGTGGAGGTGTGTCTGTTGCAACTGACGTATCATTAGAGGGGTTTACCCTTTACAATGAGACCTTTTATTATACACTCACACAAACACAGGCGCAACAAAATAACCCTCCTCCAACTATCCTTCAAGATAGTAATTACTATACTAATAAAACTATATTCAGAACCAATATAGATAGTGGTAACCAAGCTATATCATTAGGAGGGGATATAACTTCGGCGCAGAATTGTTATAATTTAGCGACTTACATGAGGCTTAGAGAAAACGATTATTTTTAAATTATGCCGTTAACAGTACAACAAATAATAAACATCGCAAAAATTAGTGAGTATTTAGCAACTGTTAATACCGCTAAAGGAACTATGTTCGGGCCGAGGCTTTCGCCCACTTCTCCCGTTGTGTTATACTGCGAACGAAAGGCGGTTGAATGGCTTTATAATTTAGACCCGACAGCAGACAGCCTTACACTAACATCGAATTACCTTTATAGCTTATGCAGGGGTTATAATTTACAAGCGCAAGGAATTTCAGGAAGCGGAGGGAATGTATCGCCTGTAAATCCGGCAAATGCCCCGTCCCCCTTACAGTTTATTGTAGCGGCATCTGGAACCACATTCATAGATGGGCAAAGTAGTGCAGTATTAACTTCCTTTATAGGGTTTAATTTACTTTTTGCACGTGGTGGTATTGCGCAAAGTACGGTGGATACTGAGCCGTCCTACTATTCTTGGAATAGGACAACAGGCGTTTTAGTCATCAGCCCCCAAGCATACACCGGCGAGTTATTTCAAATATATCCAGTATAACCAATGAAAAAGATATTAATTACCATAGGGCTTATTTTAATATGTTATTTAGGGTATGGGCAGACATATCCAGTCCCTATAAATGTGGCTAATGCTCCCACGCAAATAGGGATAAATAATGCTTTTAAGGGAAAAATAATTTTAACAACATTTACTGATACTACTGAGGCTAATGCGGAAGGATATTTGAAAAATTATGACGGGGCATTAATCAAAACAACTTCCCCTATTGTAGCTATATGGTATCGTTATTTAGCAGCACAGCAATGGGTGCAACTACTTCCGGGAGGTGGTTCAACAGGAACGCTTGCATGGGTAATGGGAGGTAATAATCCAGTAGTAAGCGATGGAAGTGGAAACGCAATATTGGGGGCGCAAACAAATAATGGAATTGCGCTGATGACCAATAATACTCAAAGAATAATCCTACCAGCAGCAGGTCTAACCTTTAATCAAGTAGTAAGTGATACAACAGCAAATAAGGTAATGACGTTTAATCCTTCAACTAAGGAGTGGGGCTATGGGTATTGGTTTGGAGGGGGAGGAGCAGCAACTACTCCTATATCTTCTCTTACAGCAGCAGCAGCAAGTAATACAATAAGTAATGCTAATTATACCCAACAATGGCAATGGGCATTAACAAGTGGTGGCGGAGGATTACAATTATTGAATACAAGTGCAACATCTTCCGGGAATGAAAAAGTTTTTGAAATATCCACTAATGGAGTACATGGGAGTAATAATATAACAACATACGGGGGGTATATAACAAACTCACATAGCGGAACAGGTTCAATAAATGTTGCTCTAAATGCAAGGGCAGTTAATGGGGATGAAAACATAGCAGCATGGTTTGGCCGAGGTAAAGTAAGATTAGGAACTACGTCTTTTGAAAAAGGTATATTGGAGATATTGGGTAACACTTCAGGAACCGTTACCATTCAACCAGCAGCAGCAGCAGGTACATGGACAATGACCTTACCAACAACAGATGGGAATAGTGGAGAATATCTTCAAACAGATGGTAATGGAGTTACCTCATGGGCGGCTGTAACAGCAGGCGCAAATACCGCCCTGTCAAACCTTGCAAGTGTAGCCATTAATACATCATTACTTCCGGGAACAACTAATAGTATAGCATTAGGCAGTACTTCTAAAATATGGAGTGATGTGCAGACAGATTATTTTCATACAGGTGGTCTTAATGGAACTTATGGCGGGTATAGCGGAGGGCAGTTAGGTGGTGTGTCAACCCATGCAGTGCTTGACTTTTACGATGCAAACACAAGGATAGGGGAATTTTATACCACATCATCTTCATTTAATTTCTTTACAGGAGTAGGTAAAGCATTAAACTTTTATACTAATAACAGTACTTCAATACCGTTGCTAACGGGTTCGGGTACAAGCGCACAACTTGGAGTTAACATGACAACTCCAGCAGCACAATTACATATATCGGCAGGAAGTACAACGGCAGGGTCTGCCCCGCTAAAATTTACAGCAGGAACCAATATGACGGCAGCAGAAGCAGGAGCAATGGAATGGGATGGAACAAATTTATTTATAACACAAACAACAGGCCCAACAAGAAAAACAATAGCATATACATCTGACCTAACAGGGCTTCCATATATAGCCCTTACAGGTACAAGCAATGCAACGGGTAATATTGAACTTTCGATGAATAGCGGGCCTTACGATTTTTCTATATCAGAGGCTAATACAATAACATTAGATGCCAGTGTTGGAACTAAAACTCTATATTTTAAATCGCAAGCTATATCTTCCGCTTCAGTAGGAGATGCCCTTACAGTGGTTAACACCACAACCGGAGAAATCGGGACTGCCCCGAATTTAGCCTTTAACTTCCAAAAAGAAAAGACAATGATTTATGCAAAGAATGGAAGGTTATTTGCAGAAGATGCTACCGGAAATTTAACAGCCATTTCGCCACATTGGTTTACAGAAGAATTTAAACCATCCGAAGAAATGGCATGGAGTTTTTATAGTAGAAATGAAAAAATAGGCAAAGAGATTTTTATAGATATGCTTTTGTTGGCAAGAAAGGTTGAAGAATGGACAGGGGAAAAACTGGTTTATATAAAGGACATACCTAAAAAATGAGAAAACTTTTTATAATAATTATTCCGCTTTTGCCTTTTGTAGTAAAGGCGCAACTATTAAATACCGTTGACCAAATTGCAACGTATAATAATCCTTACTCTCAATTAGTATTTGTAAAAGATAGTTTAAGAGGAGGTCAGTTTTTGCCATATACGGGAACCGATACCGCTGATAATGGGATAATATTTCAGGATGCTCTTAACAGAAAATGGAAAAGGCAGTTGAGTTCTGGAAATGCAGTTAGTCTTCTTTGGTATGGGTTATCCGATACTGCTTCCATAAGTTCATCCAAAAATTACAACGCTTTTATGGGAGCATATAACTATGTAACCACACATAGATTGTCTTCTGATATTATAGCCCCGGCGGGAACATATAAATTTAATCAAACAATAACGATTGATACCAGCGTAAGCATAAGGGGAGTTGGTAATTTCTACGATTGGAAAACAATATTTGTATTCCCTGAAAATACCACTGGATTTAGATTAAAGACAAAGGAAGATGGCTTATTGAATACCGTAGTTAATATGTCAGATATAGAAGTAAGAGGGTATGCTAACTACAATAATCCCGGCACACTTACATTAGACAGCACCAAACACGCTTTTGATATTTCATGTATCGTACATTTTAATGAAGTTCATGTATATGGTTATGCGGGGAACGGCTTTAATATAGACGCTTGTGCAACTCCCGGAGCATCAAATTACGGCAATAGCGATAACTCATACTTTACTTATTGCGGAGCGGATGTTTGCAATAATGGCATTTATCTTAATGGATGTGATGCCAACATAATAACCATACATAATAGTTCTTTTACTCTAAACAGACGTTTCAATATACGAGATAATGGTTTCTTAGGAAATAACTACCAAAAAAATCATTTGGCTTATGGTGGAGTTTATAAAACATTTTGCACCGCACTTTATAACGGCGTTCATTATGTAGCTATAAATGCAGATACGCTACTGAACATAAATAAAAGACCAGACCTTAATCCTGACTATTGGGCAGTAATAGATTTTGTTCCTGAAACAGTTAATACATGGGATAATAGTACAAGATATTGGCAGGGTGGTTCTATCTTGATTGAAAACGTAAATAATTATTCGGTATCAATAGGTGATTATATAGAAGCCTCACAACCACCAGTAAGAAGCAGGGGAAGGTCATTAACAATAGGGGGAGATAATGGCAGCGGTACAGCAGAAGGTGCAAATATCCACGCCAATGCAGGATGGGTATATATAAAAAATGCAGGACTTGTAACCGAAGATTTTAATACCACAGGAACAGTAACGCATAGTGGTTATAATGGTATTCCTGTTATTAATGCAAGCGGTACAATGTCAACCATAAACGGAACCGCCTCACAGGTATTAAGAAGAAACGCTGCTAATGATGGCTATGAGTTTGCAACCATAGCAGCAGGTGGGATTTCTCAGGCAACTTTAGATGACAGCACAGCAGCATTGAGAACAACCATAGATGGTAAACAATCAAATATATCCCTTACAACAACGGGAGTTGGTGGGGTAGCAACATTGGTTGGAGCCACATTAAATATTCCTAACTATGCAGGCGGGGGCGGATTATCCAGAGTATTTTTACCAAGTGATGTTATTAATAATAACGCTTCAGCAAATACAATAGCAGACGTTACTGGGTTATCATTTCCGGTAAATGCAAACACTACATACAGCTTTAAGTTCTTTATAGTGTATTCATCAGCAGCTACCACAACGGGGTCAAGATGGAGTATAAATGGGCCAGCTACCGTATTTATCTCCTATACGAGCCAATATACTTTGACAGCTACGTCAATAACAAACAATGCTGGGTTAGCAGCGTATAATTCCCCGTCGGGAGCAAGTGCATCATCCCTTGCAACTGGTAATATAGCTATCATTCAAGGAACCATAAGGCCGTCAGCAAATGGTACAGTAATAGCAAGATTTGCAAGCGAAATAAGTAATAGTGCCATAACAGCCATAGCTTCAGGTAGAAGTTATGTAGAATATCAAATAATAAATTGATGAAAATAAGATTACCAAATACTGAAGAATTGATACTCACGGATATTGATATGAGTTTATTTATAGTTGACCGTGAATTTGAGAAAGAGATTTTCGGGTGGTATAACGGGCAATATATTTCAGTTTTAAAAAATAGTATTTGATGAAATTTGTTATTACCATATTAGTTAGTTTATTGTTTTTAACAAACGTACACGCCCAATGTGAAACAGGAACCATAAAGATGCCTGTTACTTTTCATGTAGTTGATACCGCACATGGATGGAATTACTGTCATGCAGACGGTACAATTTTATGGAGAAACGAACCATCTTTTAATCTATCTTTGATACCGCAAGGTGGGTATGTAACGTATGGGGAACTGTTTAAACAACCATATACCATAAAAGGCTTTTTAATATCCTATGTAAAGAGTAATTGTAACATGGATTCGGTAGTAATGAGAACAGATGCCAATGGTAAAAATATTGCAGTCAAGGGAAGGATTATACTACCCAATGAAACATTAAGACGGCTTTAATGGCAATAAGAAAAGGTTACATAAAAACAGTAGGTCAGGTAACAAAAGAGGAATTAGAAAAGTGGATGAAAGATGTTGACCGAAAACAAAGACACATTGAAACAAAGAAAAGAATTGATTTATTAAAACTTAAAATGAATAACAATGCCACACGATTACGGAGTATTTAAAGAAGGAACAGATGTATGGGTAAAAACCCTTTCACCTTTGGAGTACAGTTCAGCAGACCAAGCAGAAACATGGACAGAAAGCGAAGCTATGGGTATTGCTGCCTATTTAACCAATACCGAAAACCTTCAATTCAGGGTTGGAAGGCCCGATGACCGTCATGGCTAAAAATAAGTCGAATATACAAGAGTTGGCAATGGCTTTATCATCATTTTCCATTGCTTCTATATTTGCAATTAGCATGATAAAGTGGCCTGACTTCCCTAAAGATGGAACGTGGATAGGAAACCTGTATTATGTTTCTACTGCCAGCGTTTTGTATATTATGAGTGTATTGCTTTTTATATGTGCTAATAGTTTTTGGTGGAAAGTGGGGAGTGCATTTAGTATGGCGATTTTCGGCGTAAATTTGTACGTTGAATTGTATCTTGACCCAACTAACTGGACAAATTGGGATTTATGGTTAGTGGTGATAGTTAGTTTCAATACATTACTTGTTGTATTTATTACAGAGAAACTAAAATCAAAATGGCGAAAACCGAAGTGATATTACAGGTAATATCTTCAATAGCGTTAACCTACGTTTACTTCAGGTTATGTAGTAATAGGGAATCTACCTTGTTGAACAAGATAATGGAGATTAGCAGTATGTACGGGGTAAGCGCATTGGCATTTTTAGGGAAGATAAAATTTTGGACGTTTTTATTAGGATTTGTAGTGATTGGAGTAATAAAACTTTTAACCACTAAAAAAGCAAAAGTTGAAAGAGAATATACCGGAGTGGATTTATAATACAGGACTTATGACAATCGGGTACTACTGTCGCATTATTTTCGGGGGAGATAAATTCTCATGGAAGCAGTTGCTATGCCTATATGTGTTTGGTTTGGGGTTGGCATTGATAGTAAACGAACTTGCTATACAAAGCATTTACAAGTTGTGCATAATGTTGGTAGCAGGTATTGTACTCCCAAATGTGGTTAAGATAATTATTCGTTCTGCCAATAAAAGCGAAGAAAAAACATCGGATAATATTTCGGATAAAATAGACAAATTCACAAAATAAAATCACATTGTATGAAAGATAATTTTTTTAACTCTATGTTAAGCGAAGGTGGCAAAATAAGCCACAAAAGATTTATTGCTGTTATATGTACAGCGGTTGTATGCTTTATATGTATTAAGGTAGCGGTTATCCATCCTCAATATATACCCGATACGTTGCATAGCCTTCTAATTTTCATAGGAATAATGTCGGGGGTAGCAACTGTTGCACAAATAGTATCGCTTGTTCGTGGTACTCCACTTCCAAAGGAAGATGAAAATAAAACGGATAAGCCATGAAAACATTCAACATAAAGTCATTAGATTGGCATAAGTTGCTTTTGTATGGAGTTATTATATTTTTGGTACTGTTTTATTTTTCAAAATGCAACAATACCCCAGCCCCGGTAATTACAACAACTACAAAAGTTTTAAAAGATACATTAAGGCTTATTGAACAGGACAGAAAACACTTGACAGATAGCTTTGATTATATCCTGAAGAAAAGAGAACAACAAAACTACCAGAACGAAAGCGACTTCATAAAGCTACTAAATGAAAACGCAGAACTATCAGTTATAAATGAAAGATTGCAAAGGGAAGAAGTTATACCCGATACCTGCAAGGGCATTGTAAAAAAATATCAAGATGCTTATGGTAACTATGAAGCCCAAACAAACAGAACAATAGAACAAGCTAAGAAGTCATTAATAAGTTTATCAGGAACCATAAAAGACCAGAAAGCGTATTTAGCAGCAAAGGATGAAATATACAACCGTCTTAAAAAAGTAACCGATACCTGTTTATCCAATAGTGCAGCACTTGAAAAATATGTTCAGAAGATAAAGCCAAAACGTGAATTAGGATTAATGGTATCAGGGATGAATGATTTTAGCAATAAGAATTTAAAGTTAGCCGTAGGTGGTGGCTTGTCCTACCGTAATAAACGGGGCCTTCAGTTTGTAGTATCGTATTACTCCAATAAGACTGGCTCCATATCTCTCATTAAACCATTGGCCCGTTTTTGAAATTATGGAACTACATAAAATCATTTATCCGTTTATTTCTACCACGTAAAAAGGATAGAAAGCCCCCTCTTAAATTTGATTATAAGTTACCAGAAAAGAAAGATTAATATATGGGAGTAGATAGACCGAATTTTTACCAGAAGATAAGAGATGTAAAACTGTTCTCTACCTTGTCGCAAAAGCAAGTGGATAGCATAGATGCCATACTAAACGAAATAGAGGTGCAAGGGGTAACAGATATAAGGCAGATGGCTTACATTTTTGCAACAGCCTATTGGGAAGCGCATAACCCTAAAAAGCCCCAAGATAGGTTAACTCCAATGAAAGAATTTGGTGGGGAAACATACCTGAAGGGAAAGAAGTATTATCCCTATTTTGGCCGGGGTTTTTCTCAATTAACATGGGATTACAACTATAAGAAAGAAGGCAAACGATTGAATTTAGACTTACTCAATAACCCCGATTTAATACTTGATATTCCAATAGCAGCAAACAGCCATGTTTATTGTATGAGAACAGGGGCCTATACTGGCAAAAAACTTTCCGATTACATCAACGATCAAAAATGCGACTTCGCCGGGGCAAGGAAAATAGTGAACGGGACAGATAAAAAAGATGAAATCGCTGCCATTGCCCAAAAATTCCTAACCTGCCTACAATAAAAAACGATTGGCCCAATTACAGCAGCCAATGGTAAACCTTAAATAAACCTTCAACCAAAACTATCTTATTCGGTAGGAAATATTATTTTATGGAAGTTAGCTTCTCTATATTCGTCAAAATCATCCCCCGTTTCTTCATCATACCAATCTGACCATTCATCATTTTCAAATACTTGAAGTCCACCTGCATTAGAGTAGTCCGGCTTTACTTTGTTTTCAAATTGAAATGCATCGTACATGGCTAATGTTTCCAATAGTAAATGTGCTTCTTGAAGCGTTTGTACTTCTACATAAAATGGTTGCATAGGAATTTGAGGTATCCACCAAACCCGTAACTTATTTTTCATTTGTTATTTATTTAAAGTTTAATAATTAGTTTAGCGGGGTTTTATCCCAATGCTTCTTCCATCCAATAAGGAATAAGCCTATTAAGCAAGCCCATATAATAATTAGTGGCATAACGTAAAGGGGGTTTTAGGTGGTTAATTTAATTTGTTTCTTTCTTCATCGGTTATATCCACAATGTCATTAGGGTTACTTTGTAAAAATAAGGTCGGGGCTTCTTCTGCTTCCTCTTTTAATTCGTGTACTTCTTTTTTGGTTATGGTAATAGTGTGCTTACCTTTTTCTATTATCTCCATTGTACCTTTTGGATAGCTGGTATTCATGGTTGTAATTGGGGTGATGGTTGGAAACTCTGCATACTTCCCATAAATAAATCCGCTAATTGTACTGAAGGAAATATCTACCAGCCCTTCATTATGGTTTGTAATCATTCTTACGATACTGTCATTAAAGTTTCCAGTACCATGAATTTCAATGCTGAATTTTGTTTTCATTGTTTTATATTTTAAGGTTTTAAGATAGCTTGGTAATTAAAATTAAGATAAATGCCCAAATGGAGCATACTATAGATGTTCCCACTAAAAAGCCCCGAATTATCAAAGAAGGAACGCTTAGTTTGTTTGGGATAGCGAATTGTCCCACCGATCCAAAAAGGGCTATCATTAATAAAATAAGTATCTGGTTCATCTTTTATTGTTTTAAGGTTTTAAAAATTGTTGCCTCTTATCCGGGTTATCTCCTTTTGCTTTCCAGTTTACAATACCGGGCTTGGGATGCCAAAGAGAATTGTACTTGGAAACAAGGGTAGTATGCCCGTTATCTAATACGTAATGCCTCTCTCCGTCATCCATTGTTATCTCATCCATAATTTTAGGGGGTAGGTAGGTTGGTACATTGGCGGTGAATACCAGCGAACCGTGAACGTGTTTCTTTTGCATAATTTGTTTATTTAAGGGATTTAGTAATTAGATTGTCCATCCATCTTATATTTCTTAGGTATCTGCAAAGTTCTTTAAACCCATCTTTTGTGGCTTTAAATTCAGCGTTACCATTAAACGAAGGGTATAGGTAGGACGCGGTTCTGTAAGACCATAATTCTACATTATACCCATATACAATAATTATTCTTTTTTTCATAATGGTTAATTTTTAGTATTGAGGGGTTAATTATTCGTTTTCTTTGCAGTCTTTAGCAAGTTTTTTGACAGTAGGTAGTTTAAGTAGGGAATATGTTTTATCTGCCCCACATTTTACAGATAATGTATTTTTATCCAAATCAATAACGTAGGCCCACTCACAAAATAATCCATCTTCTATAAACTTACTATCATCTTTGAGCAAGACAGGATTATCCGCATTATAGATAAATTCCAATACGTCAGCTCCCATATCTCGGTTTAATTGAGGGTTGGCGGCTTTAAACTTATTGGACACTTTCATATTAATCCAATCTCCTCCGGTATGGCCTGCATCTTTATATAATTTGTTAATCTCTTTTTGAGTTATCCACTTAGGTAAAGTATCAACCTTTTCTTTGAAAACTTTCAGGTCTGCTTTTTTAAAAAAGTTTAGAATAGCTGCACCTTGTCCTGAAGGGTAACCATCCCATTGACCATATTGAGCAACTTTAGTTTTACCGTTGCTAATTACCATTGTTAAATTTCTCGTTCCCATTGTTTTTAGTTTTAAGGTTTATTTAATATGAATTGCATTTATTCTTTTATCTTTTCTTGACCTTACAGGGGTAAATGTTGCTTTTTGTCCTTTGTAGGGCGTAGGGGCATTTTTAAGGAGCCTGAACGATTTACCAGCACATTGCACCACTTCCCCGTTAACGTCCGTTATTGGGCCTGTAATGGCTTTTGGAGAGCATCCCCAACAAGTAGCCACCACAATAGCAGCCATAATGAGTAAGTTTATTAAGTTTCGCATGGTAGTTTAGTTTTTAATCTTTTTATATGCTGGTTTTCGGACTTTAACAATAATGGCATCGGCAGTAAATAACGGATGCTTTTTTACTATTTCTTTTGCTGCTTCTTCATCATTTGCGTTAACCCGAAATTTTTCTAACCGCCTACCTAAAAAACCGGCTGGCACATATTCGATAGTTACAATATATTGGTTCATAATTTATGGTTTATTTTTGGTTAAGGGCTTTTTTAATTTCAGATTTTAGTCTTTTGGCATCAAACCCTCTTAACCCGAAGGCGGCATCTTCAATACCTAATACCATATTCAAAGCATCTTCTAATAATACAATACGGGCTTTGAGGGATGTGTTTTCTGCTTCAATGTTATTTGTAACATCAATATCCATTTCAGCAATGATAATATCTCTTAATTCTCCTATTGGTTTAAATGAAGTGGGTATCAAATACCATTTAGCCAATACGGTATTTTCTTCTCCCAATATAACCCCTTCTTTACTGTTATCTTGGCTTTCTTCTTTTACTGCTTGTTCAGGATGTTCGGATAGGTATATATTAAATATTTCATCTTTGGTTATGGATGCAGTAGGTCTTTTTACGTCAAAACCATATTTATTGAGTAAGGGACATTTTTCGGATAGTGTTTTTAATTCTCCCCACCATTCAATAGCTTTTTGCATTGTACTGTTATCTTGTTTCATTGTTTAAAAGTGTTTATAAAGGTTATTTGTAATAAGATTGAATTGTTACTTTATTATAGTCATTCAATAGTTCAGCAGCTATCTTTAGGGCTTCAGTTTTGGATAGGTCTTTTTGCTCATATCCATTTCCCCAAAGTACTTTATATTTTAACGGAGGCATTGTGTTTAGTGTTTATAAGGTTAATACTTTGTTGTTTAGGTATTGGCTGCTTTATTAGTTGATAATCTGTTATCTCTTTCTGAATAAACAGATTCTACATAATTATCTATTTCGTGTTGTGATTCATCTATACCACAATCCCAATTAATATTTTCGCCTGATTTTATAACGCTATCCAGTTTTTCATCAGTCCATTTTTTAATTTCTTCAAATGTTGGTAACATGATAAATAAGTTTTTAAGGTTTAATAATAAGGGGTTGTTACCGATACCCCCTAAACGGTTTTCTTAGGTTTTAGAAGTTATATGCCTCAAAGTTAGTAAGGTCAAAAAACTTCTTCAGGTTGTTTAGTAATGCTTTCATCTTTTTTGGTTTGGTGGTTATTAAATAGAGGTTTATTTGTTATTAGTTAGATTCTGTTTTAGATAAATTTATGATTCCAAACTTTGGCTCATAATATTCTAAAAAGTATTTTGCATACCCAGTAACAAAATCATTCTCATTGTATTTAAACTGATCTTTGCCCTCTTTTACAGCTTTGTTGTATGCTTTTCTTAATCCCTGCATATACTCTTTATTTACTATTATATTCATAGCCTTGTTTTTAGTCTTTTTAAAAGCAGCCTTGTGCCTATGCCATCCGGCTGCATTATTACCCGAAAACTGTCAAATAAACAGGTAATACCTTTGCTTAAAATCTCACATAATCCCTTATACACTTATCACACATCTCAATATTATATTCTGATACATATTGCAGTACTGCTTTCTCATCGCAACATTCACAATGTTCCTCTTTTTTAGCTTTCGGTTTATCGTTCCAAAAATCATCTAATTTGCTCCAATTATTTTGGCTTATCCCCGTCCAGTTATATCGTTGCTTAGCTGGTTGGCTGTATTTGCATACATACCTCTTTTTTAGTTTTGTAATAATATGTATTACCATATTCAGGCAATTAATCACATCCAAAATATTTACATATTCATTATACGAATGTGGGTTATAATAGCCACAACTCATATTTGCCATGCTGCATTTTATACCCATCTCTTTTAAAGCCATTACATCGGTCATCATTCCGTTTGCTGCCTTATACCCGTACTGCCCTAAAATTGGCTTTATATCTGCTTTAAAATCATCTCCACACAATTTTATGCCGCTTGCATTGGTAACAAAATCTTTATTGCCCTTACGATCACATTGCAAAACAAAATTGCAGTTATCAAAAAATTTAATATCGGGTTTGTAACTTCCCTCACATCCTACTTCCTCATCTCTGAAAAATACTGCTTTAATATTATCAAAGTTTTCCAGGCATTGCAAAGCAATAAAAATACCTACTTTATCATCTCCACCAATACCCGTTTGCTCCATTTTAGTTTTATTGAATCCTGTTAAGTTGCCGCCTACTTCAATAACGGTTAAATCTTCGCAAATTTCATGTACTGTGTCCATGTGTGAAACAATACAAGGGTAATTTATTGCCTTACCTTTTGTGGCATAGATGCAGCCATTAAAAGTATAATATTGACAACCCATATTTTTTAGTTGCCGGATAATGTAAGCAAATACCCTAAATTGGTTAAATGATTCACTTTGTAAGGATAATACCTCTTTTAGTTTATTTATCATTTTTGACAGTTTAAATAGTTTCTAAATTGATTAATACATACTCATCATTTATCAATTCTACCTTATCGGAAGTAGTAAGATAATAATTGCCGTCTATTTCGCAAATATCTTCTGAATCTTTTTTGTAATATTCCCCGTCTATTTTGATGATATTTTCTGAATCTTGGTGAAAGTAATCGCCGTCTATTTGTACGGATTCAGTTTCTAAAATATAATCGTCTATTTCCTCAACATGGACACAATCATCATTAAGGTAATAACATGAATCCATTTCGCTATATACACAGTCATCCAGTAATTCAAATTCATCGTTTACTTTGCAAAGGTCTTCGCTGTCTTTTGTGTACCATTCGCCATGAACGCAAACAATATTACTGTCATCTTCATAATACCATCTATCATTAACATTTACACAGTTATCAACATGGCAATACCTGTCCCGGTAGCATCTTTCGCCGTTCTCAATATAGATAGCATCATCTTCGCTAATATATTCGCCGTTAATATCATCGTAAACTTCCCCGCTGTGGTCATCTTCGCCGCCGTTCCTTGTGCCGTCAGTATTATTATAAGTATATTCGCCGTCATTATTATTCAGGCTGCCATCATCACCATATTGGAACGTATCAATATAAGGGTAGTTATCAAAATCGGTATTGGTATGTACGGTAAATGTTTTGTCTATTTCCTCACCCAGTAAGTTAATAAACGTCCTTTTATTGTCATAACTTTTGTAGTCTTTTTTTGTCCAATAATTACCCTTTGCATAGTTCAGAAATTTATCGTACATAAAATCTTGAGTAACATATATACGATCCATTAATGTAATATCATCCGTTAATTTCCAAACAAGGGAACGGCCACACAATAACCCGTTTTTATCCTTTAAAATTAATATTTGTAACTTATCACAGTTAGCATAAATTTCTAAATATTCGCTGTCTCCGTTCATGCAGCTATTATTTAAACTGCCTTCGCCTATTGCCCTTTCCATCTCATAAACAGACGGTATTTGCTTATTAGGCAATAATTCAAAGCAATACCCGTCTTCATTAAAATTCGCTTTGTAAGCATTGGTAAAGCACTCAAAATCCGCATCTTTAAATAGCTTTTTAACCCTATCTGAAAATAGTTTGCGAATCACTTTTGCAGGTTTGCCGTTTTGCCGTCCTTCCCTTGCCCATTGCCCATCATCATTATATTTTAATTCTTTTCCGGCAGGTAGATAGCTTATTGTGCCATCATTACGAAAGGTCAGGTAATTAATTTCAGCACTGGTAAGAATTAAGGATTCATAATGTTTATTATGCAGCCTATATAATATTTGTGCAATTTTACAATCGGAATTTTTTAAAAATTCAACGAATGATTTTGAATAGATGATCTTTTCCATGTTTTGACAGTTTTAGGAATTAATTAATTAATGTTTTTTATTTTGTCTGTTAATAGGGGGTAGAGGGGTTAAGGGAGGCGGTAATATTCAATATATGACAAGTCTTTAGTAAACCTTACCATTAATGGCTTACCAATTCCCCAGTATGCGCCGCCCTGATCGTAACCATCAATTAAATGCACTTTCTTTTCATATACCTTTACTTGGTTCTTTTTAACGATACGGCAATTATTCCCGCTTGTTATTGTTATAGGTTGCTTCCCTACATTTGCCCTTCCCATCGGTGCGCCATACCGGCAATCTACGTTTGTGATAATTTCGCTAAGCTTCATATCAGTATATTTTAAGAGTAAGTAAATGATTTTTTAAAAAGCAGGGTACTAAGCCGGAGCCGTTCCCCTCACTTTTAGCTATTTAAGTGAATTATTATATTCAGGGATTAACTGGTCTTGCAAATCGTACAGTTCTTCCAGTGTATTGCCGGAAAAATCCGAATAAGCGAAACATTTACCATATACTTTTGTTTGCATGGCCTGAATGTTACATATAACTGTCATGGCTGCAATTTCATCCCTTATTGGAAGGGATTTTATTTTGTTTGATAATTTTAAAGTTTTCATTGCTAAAAGGTTTAATTGTTAATTGATAAGACAAAGATAATAACTATTAACTAATATTCCAAATTTAATTTGTTAAAGTTTTGTTAATGATGATTAACTAATTAAATACTATAAAGTTATAGCCTTGAAAATCTACAATCTTGTAATTGCTTTTGCCTTGATTGAATTGCTTATAAACATAGCTAACCGTTATCCCTTTACTATTGGCATAGTTGGCTATACTCATTGCGTCCGAAGGCAACTGCTTAATTGTATCGTATTGTTTGCGCTGTCCTTTCATCAAAGCAAAGATATAAACTAATAACTATTAACTGCAAATTAACTTATCCACATTCCCCCAAATATTATTTTACTCCTTCCTATTCCCTCCCTCCCCCCTCATATAATCCCCAACGCTGCCCGATAATCCAAACCACATCAATACATCGCTAAATCCACAAACAGACAGATATAGCCCTAAAACCTCATTATTTGCCCTACAATCGGCTT
>ERZ869925.41-NODE-41-length-72257-cov-5.425459_pt1 | contig 72257 bp, 106 predicted proteins | sample MGYA00579311_ERZ869925 | MGnify/ENA primary metagenome ERZ869925 (study PRJEB32216, sample SAMN09231817) | wastewater metagenome | place: USA: Maryland | collected 2016-07-30 | study: EMG produced TPA metagenomics assembly of the PRJNA472060 data set (Reclaimed...
CGGGGGGCTGACCCTCGTGGTGGGGTCGAGCACCTCCCAGGAGTCGAGCGGATCTGCGGGTTCGTCGTCGAGCGCGAGGGTGGCGCTCTGGGGGCGGGTCGCGAGTGCGGCTTCGGCGGCGAGGGCCCTGCGCTTCCAGTCGTCCAGCGTGTCGGTCTTGGCCATGGTGCTCCTATCCGACGAGGGCTCGGGCGTCGTCGATGTTCTCGAAGACCCACTCCTGGATGGCGTCGGCGAGCGAGGCGGGCAGGCCGCCGTTGTCCTTCGGTCGGTGCGTGTCGGCGGCCGGCGTGGCCTTGTCGTAGATCCAGTCCTCGTGCATCCACTCGGGCTGCCAGGCCTCCTGGTATGACTCGTAGGTGTCGCCCGACGCGAGCAGCTCGTTGGTCTCGCGGTCTCGGATCTCCCACCGGTCGCCCTGGATTTGGCCGCCCGTGACGGTGCGGCTGCCGCCGACCCGTTCGGCGAGCTCGACCGCACGGACCTGACGGTCGTGCTCGTCGCTCCAGCGCACCCATCCTGCAGCGAGGTTCCGTACTGCTTGGCCGAGGGCGGCGTCTTCCACGGTTGTCCTCCTGGTCCCGGGGAGCACAGATCCTGCCACGATCACGGGGTTGCGATCCACGGATGGTCGTAGGGGATCGGACAGCCGGTGATCGGGTCGATCGAGATCGCCGTCGTGCCGGGGGGCGGGAGGGGGCAGCCGTCGGGGAGCTCGATCCACTGGTTCGGGTCGAGGTTGATGACGCCGGGAGGCGGCGGTGGTGGGGTGGGTCCGCACGCGGCGAGCGCGAGGCCGACGGCGAGGATCCCTGCGAGTGTGGTCATGCGGGTGGGTTGGTTCATGGTGGGGCTCCTTCGGTTGGTGGCGTTCACGGCCACCGGACGAGGCTCTGTGTCGACGGCACGTACAGCGGATGGCGGGGGGCGCCGTGCTTCGTCGTGCCGAGGCATCGGGGGAGATGGCCGGCGTCGGCCGCTGCCTGGGTGACCGGCCCCCACGCGGTCGGTGTCACCATCGTGTTGGCACCCCACGCGCAGACGACATGGGCTACCTCGGGGTCGGTCGTCCACCGGCGGATCGTCGCCTCGTTGTCCGGGCCGACCGGGTCCAGGGCGGTGCGCAGCTCGGCCGGGTCGGTTGCCCGCCAGGCGAACAGGTTCACGACGACCATCCCACCGGCGCGTTCGTTGCGGGAGAACGCCCGGCACCGTCGGATGGTCGGGTCGTCGTCGGCCGCGTCGGCGGTGGACGGGTTGAGCATGACCCAGAGGACGAGCGGCCCGGCCCCCCAGATGCGGACGAGGTCGTAGCGGTATTGCCCGTCGGGGGAGATGGTGGCGTTGGTGTATTCGGCTTCGAGGCCGGGGAACGTCACGAGGGCTGGGTGGCGTCGAACAGCAGGCGGTTCGCCCATGCGGCCATGGCCGAACGGGCGAAGTCCTCCAGCACCTCGGCCGAGTCGAACTCGAGGACCGTGTCGTGGGTGCCGTCGCGTGACGTCACGAAGATGTCGCCCTCGGGGGTGATGCCCGCCTGGTGGATGCTCGACAGGTGCACCACCGTCTGGGTCGCCGGCTCGTTCTCCCGCAGGAGCACGGTCACGGCCGGACGCCGATCAACGCAGCAGCGAAGACGACGATGCCGGCGACCGCCAGCAGGTTGCACGCCGTCTCCCGGGCCAGGTTCTTCATCCTCATGAGCGGATTCTAACCCGCTAGCACCCTGTGGCGCAAGGGGGTTAGCAGTTGCGTCGGAGGTACTCGGCGGCGAGGAGCTTGACCCGGTCGTGGTTCTCCACGGCCTCCGTGAGCAGCGGCCGGTCCGGGTGGATGATCCCATCAGATTGTCGACGTTTCACGCCGAGAACCTCGGTGATGACCGGGTCGGATCCAGAGTCCGCCACCAGGTAGTACGCCACGACCGGCTCGTCCTGGCCGTCACGATGAAGGCGGCCGATGCAGTTGCCGACGATCGCGACCTTGCCTTTGCGGCGGACGACGATCGTGGAGAGGGCGTTCTCGACGCACCAGACCCGCTCATCCGGGAGGGTCGGCGTGCGGGTCAGGTTGGCCTTGCCGTGACCGCCGACCGACCGCGCGGGGCCCCACTTCGTGTGCAGCGTCCAGTGTGGCTTCCCTGCCGGGGTCGGCCGGACGGACAGGTTGGCGCGCCATCCTCGCCGCACGAGGAGCGACTGCAAGCGGTCGGCGAACAGCCGCCGTCCGATGCCGATGTGGTAGCTGCGCTGCGTCCAGTCCTGGCCGCGCTGCTTGTTGCCGTCGCCCTGGTGGACGGCTTCCATGAACACGGCGACCTGATCGGCCGTCATGGCGTCGAGGAGCGGCGAGAGATCCTTGTCGAGATAGTCTGCGAAGGGTTCCCATCCTCGCCCGGCCCGGGTGTGCGACCGCCGCTTCGGGATGGTGTAGATCAGCCGTGGCGTCGTTCCGAACGCTGTCGGAGTGCTCTGCACGTTGACGGACCAGGCGAAGCCGCAGGCATCGAGAACCCGGACGATCTCCTCGTTGTGAGGGGAGCCCGAGGACTGGCAGATGGTCACCTGGCGCGCTCGCGGGTTCAGGTTGCCGTCGGTGATCCACCAGCCGAGGAATCGCAGCTCGTCGTCGGTGAGCGGGACTCCCGGCACGTCGCTCTCGAAGCCTGCGACGGGGACCGTGTACCACTGGGTCCGTGCCGCCAGGCGCTCGGCGATCTCCACGTGCCAGCCGGTGGTCTTGCGATGACCCTTGCCGTACGTGTGGCGGTGCACCATCCGGTGGCCGCCCGTAACCCTGAGGTCCAGCGAGGCGGAACGCAACTCGTAGATGTGTTCGGCAGCCCCCACCGGCCGATCGACGATCCGCACCGCGGGCTCCCAACGGATCTCGTCCGTCGCCAGGTCGAACGCAGCGACGTCGTCGCCGATCTCGATCTCGCCCCGTCCCCGCCACCCAGCACGGGTCAGGATCTCCGTGTCCGCCGAGATGCACTGTTCGTGGACGCCGGGGGACCAGTCGAGCTCGCCGAACACGCAGACGTGGGCCCGTTCCTGGAGGCCGTCGAGGCCGGCGCCGGCGCGCAGCGACATGATCAGCAGGTTGGTGTCTCCGGCCATGAACGCCTCGGTGGCGTGGCGCTTCTGGGGGATCGACTCGGACCCGGTGAAGAACGCGGGGGAGTGCGCAGCAAGCTGGTGCTTCCAGGTGTCGTAGACGTCGTGGTGCCAGCCGAACAGCACGACCGGTTCGCCCGTCTCGAGCAGCATGCTCGTGAACGCGGCGACGGTCTTCGCCTTCGCCATCCCGGTGGCATGGCGGAGCCGCCAGTCGAGGTCCCCGGCCGCGCGCCACAGGTCGGTGTTCGTCCCCTCCCGGGCGAGGATCTGGCGGGCCAGGGCCTCGGCGCCGTCGGCTTCGGCGGCGAGGACGTCGTCGTCGACGTCGACGGTGTGCACGATCCGCTGCACCTCGGGAAGCTCGCGGCGCACCTCGACACGGGTGCGTCGCACCATCAGTCCCTCGTCTCGCAGGTAGGAGCCGAGCGCCGCAGGGTCCTTCACCCGCAGCTTGCCGTAATCGCCGACGCACCACTCGCGGGAGAACTCGTCCCTGGCGCCGAGCGCATCGCGGTCGAGGACACCGATCACGTTGTGGATCTCGCCGCCGTAGTTGTACACGGGGGTGGCGGTCAGGCCGACCCGGAACCGGGCCTTCTCGGCGATCGCCACGGCGGCGTTGTGCTTTTCGGAAGCGCCGCGGCGCAGCTCCTGCGCCTCGTCGAAGATGACCGTCCGGACGTTGCCGGCCAGGTGGTAGCGCCAGCCGGCGAGCTTGGCGTAGTTCACGATCAGCACGTCGGCGGTCACCTCGTACGGCTGGCCTCGCTTGATCACATGGCCGGTCAACCACGGCAGGGCCCGGTTGAGTTCGGCGAGCCACTGGGCCGGGAGGTGCGTCAGGGTGACGACGAGGGCGGGAAGCGCCTCGGGGTCGCGCAACACCAGCAGCGACGTGATCGTCTTCCCGAGGCCGAGTTCGTCGGCGACGAGAAGCCGTCCGGTGCGCCGGACGATCTCGGCGGCGGCAGTCTGGTAGTCCCGAGGGGTGATCGCCGGCTCGCGGAGGGCCGACGGGGGGACGTAGCCGTCGAGGATCCGGGCCACCTCGTCGCGGGTGTCCGAGTGCTCGGACGCCCGGGCCGCGAGGCGGGCCGCGGTCGTCGGGTCCATCTCCAGCGGCCAGCGGGCCAGGATCCAGTCGAGGTCCGCCGCGGTCTCGGGTGTGTCGACCAGGGCGACGATGCCGTGCGACGTCGACGCCCGCGGGAAGATCCGCCGTAGGCGCACCATTACGTGCGGTTCGGCCTTCACCGCCCACATCGGGCGGGTCATGTCCGGGTGGAACGACGGGTCCCGCCACATCAGCGTGCCGTACGTCCTCATGGCCGGCCCATCACCAGCACGCCGACGCGCTTCCCGGCGAGCGGCCCGGCCAGCGCGCGGTGGGCGGCTCTCGTCGTGACGAGCAGCACCTCGTCGACCGCGTCGCACTCGAGGTACCGGACGAGCTGGCGTCGCACCGCCGCCGGCGCGCCGTCGACCTTCACCTCGATGCCGACCCGGTCGACGAGGAAGTCGATCCGACAGCCCGGGCCCAGCATCACTTCGGCGGTCGCGGGGATGCCGGCGCGCTCGAAGATCCCGGCGAGCGCCTCTTGGAGCTCGCGTTCGTCGCGGTGCGTGGTCTCGTAGCGCCGCAGCGAGGCGGCCACCGTCTCGGCGTCCATGTGCTAGCCCGCTAGGGGACTGCTAACGCGTTTCACGTGGAACCGGATCACGTGGCGCCTTCCCGCTCCGCCTTCTCGCGGATCGCCTCGACGGTCCACGACCCCACCGAGATCTCCCGTTGGGCGGCGGCACGCTTGGCGAGGGCGTGCACCTCGTGGTCGGGCACGTTGATCACCCGCACACCACGGTCCTGACGTTGGCCGAGCGTCGGCGCGATGCCACGCCACTCGCGGGCGATGAACGCGCGTAACGTCCCCGGCGTCAGCGGGTCGAGCTTGACGAGCCGTTCGACCACGCCGGGTTGCTGGCCCAGCGCGATGGGGAACTCCTGGGCGACCGAGTACCGCAACATCCCCGTGTGCACCGCGTCGCGCAGCACCTTCGGTAGATCGAGCAGCTTGAGCCGGTCGTACACCCAGCCCTCGCTGCGATGCACCGACCGGGCCACCTGTGCCCGGGTGGCCCCGAGCTCGATGAGACGCTGGAAGGCGTAGCCCTCGTCGACCGGGCTCATCTCGCGCCGCTGGAGGTTCTCCTCGATCTGGATGATGAGCCGTTCACGTTCGCCCGGCCGGGCCCGGACCTTGCACTCCATCTCGGTGAGGCCGACGATGCGCGCCGCGGTGTAGCGACGCGGTGCCGGCCTCGTTCGGCCACACGGTGATCGCCTGGAGGACACCGTGCTCGCGGATCGACTCGACGAGGTCGTCGATGTCCTGGGCGACGTCCCGGATGTTCGGGCCGAGCTCGAGCTGGTCGATCGGGATCGTCGCGAACTTCGGCTTGCTCACCGCTTCCTCCGTCCCACGGCGCTGACCACCCGCGCGACGTTGCCGATCGGCATGTCCGGCCCGTGGCCGGCCCACGCCCGGTCCTCCTCGGTCTCGCCGCCCCACACGCCGTACTCGCGGTTGCGGCGTGCGTACTGGCGGCACGGCTTCTTCACCGGGCAGATCGAGCAGTAGTAGAGCGCCGACATCTCCCGCACCGTGGCGGTCTCGGGACGCTCGCCCGGCGGCGAGAAGAACAGGTGCTCCTCGCCCTTGCATGCGGCGCGCGTCTTCCACGGCATCGGGTCGTAGCGGCGGCCGTCCCCAAGGCTGCGCAGCAGCTCGAGGAGGCTGGGGTCCTCCGCCGGTTCGGCATCGGGCTCGTCGGTATCGACGTCGACGTCGGTCATTCCGGGAGCCGGGCACGCCAGCGTGCGGTCTGGTCGTCGCAGAACCGTGCGATGTCGGTGAGACAGCCGGCGTTGTAGAGCGTCGCCGGGTCCGGGTGGAACGTGTAGCACCGCCACCGCGGGTAGAACGCGATGCGGCCGAGTGGCGTCCCCGACGTCGACGCCACCGACCACTGGCGGGTCTTGCGGCCAAGCGGCTTCGGCAGCTCCGTGAACACGATGTACGAGCCACCCATCAGCGGATCGCCTCCATCAGCTCGTCCGAGGCGCGCATCCCCGTCGTGTTCCCGCCGACGATCAGCTCGGCGGTGCGGAGCGACGACAGGTTGTTGCGGAAGCCGCCCGACCAGCCGTAGCCGAGCGTTTCGGCAAGGTCGGGCCCGACGATCTCGGTCGGGTAGATGTCCACCAGGTGCGCGAGGATGCGCGCCTCGGGACCAGAGACCTTGGCGAGCCACCAGTCGAGGAGCGCACGACCGCGGGGCAGCGCGTCGTAGTGCCCGAGTTCACGCCGGCCGTCGGCGGTGATGCGCATCGTCTCCTGGTTGCCGCCGACGATCAGCGCGCGAGAGCGGAGCGACGAGAGGATGTTGCGGAACCCTCCGGACCACGTGTAGCCGGCCATGGCGCAGAGCTGGCGGCGGTTGCGCCCATCGGGGAACTGGGCGAGGACCGTGAGCACCTTGCGGTCGGGGCCGCTCAGCGTGTCGCCGCCGGCGGCCGGGCGCTCGGGGCGGGGCTTCGCCGGCTCACGCTCGGCCGGGGGCCGAGGCACGATCGGCGGCCTGGGCGTCGGGGCCGCAGGGATCGGCGGGAGGTCGACGACCTCGGCCAGCGCGTCCGTGATCAGCGCGCCGAGGTCCGCGGCGGTGATGCGCGCCCGGCGGAGCACGTCGAGGATCGGGTCGGGGACGTACGCCACCGGCACCTCCACGGTGACCTCGATCCGCTCCGGCTCGATGTCGGGCCGTGCCGCGAGCTCGCGTTCGAGATCCCGGATCCGGGCGTCGCGCTCGCGGACGAGCCGCTGAAGCTTCGCCGGATCCTCCGCGTCAGCACGAGCGATCGTCTCGGCCATCGACGCCTTAAGCGCGGCGACGTCGACCTCGGCCAACGCGCTCGGTTCGACACGTTCCTCGCCGAGCTTCGGTGTCGCCGAGCTGTTGAACGTGTGCCGCTCCCGGATCCGGACCCGGTCGAACAGTGCCTCGCCCGGCTCCCACAGCCACGCCTCGCCCAGCGCGAGGGACGCCATCGAGTCGAGCAGCGCCGCACGCTGCTCGGGCGTGCCAGCCCGCCGAATGTAGTTCTTGTCGACGGCGTCCTGATCGTTGCCGGCGACGAGCCGCAGCATGATCAGCAGGTCGAGCTGCGTGAGCACGCTCTTGTTGACGAGCGCCGGCCGCTGCGAGATCAGCGTCGTGCCCAGCCCACGGATGCCGCCGCGGCGCACGATCGACTGGAACGCGCCGAGCATCCGCTGGTCGCCCGTCTCCTTCTCCTGGGGGACGAACATGTCGGCTTCGTCGATGAACAGGTGTAGGGGCACGCCACGGCCAGGCTGCGCCTTGAGGCGGTACAGGGTCTCGCCGAACTCGGCGGCGAAGTCGCGTTCGGCGGCACGCGACTCGAACAGCGACAGATCGAGGACGTACCAGGCGGGATGCTCGACGACGAGGCGGGCGACCGCCTTCCCGTCTGACCGGTCGAGAGGCACGTCGCCGTGCAGGCCGCCGAGGACGAACACGGGCAGGCCCGGGCCATCACCGTCGGCACTGGACCGGAGACCCCACCAGGCGCCGGTCGGGTCGAGCGCGACCCACGGGATCCCTGCGTCGACGAACTCCTCGGCGATCACGGAGGCCGTGTACGTCTTGCCCTTGCGGCGCTGCGCGACGATGCCGACGGTCTTGGTGACGAGGTCGTCGGCGAGCTCGAGGTCGGGGGCGAGACGGAGGGTCACGACAGCATCTCGAGCGCGTGGGCGTACTTGGCGATGAGCCGTTCCCGCGTCTGCATTCCGAGCATGGCGAGCCGCCGGACGTTGGTGTTGTCGGCGATGTCGGCGAGCTTGACCGCGAGCGCGGTCGGGTTCGCTCGCACCCGCTCGTAGTACGTGTCGGCTCGGGACCCCTTCTCGCCTTCGCGGCGGGAGATCGCGACGACGGCCTCGATGACCTCCCCAGTGAAGACGTTGCCCGCCCCGAACGCGGCGAGGTCGTCTTCGGTCAGCGCGGTGTCCTCGACGACGTCGTGGAGCCACGCGACGATCCCCTCGGTGCTGCCGGCCGGGAACGCCTCGGCCACGCGAGCGACATGCTCGATGTACGGCTCGCCGGCCTGGTCGATCGCCCCGGCGTGCGCGCCCAGCGCGATGCCGCGCGCGGCCCACCAGGCGCGGAGTGCCCGATCCTCGGTCACGGCATCCTGCCGATCGCGTCGAGGGCCGGCACGAGGCTCCGGCAGTAGCGGGTCAGCCCCTCACGCCCGGTGTCCCATGCCGCCTCGTAGACCTCCATGCCGATCTGGTTCTGCAGATCGGACGGGAGCAGGTCGACGGGGATCCCCGACGCCGCGAGGTACGGGAGGAAGCCGAGGCCGTACAGAACGTCGACCCCCAGCGCCTCGACGCCATCGTCGAACCGCTCACGCCACTCCGGCGCGCGCCGACGCATCGACGCCGCGACCTCCTCGGGTCGGCGGAGCCGGTCGGGTACGTACTCGGACCTGATGGTCACGACGTGCCCCGGGCGGGCCGGTGCTCGGCGCGCCACGCCTCCATCGCGTCGGCGCAGTCGAGGGCTTCGACGAGCTGGGCGAGCTCGTCGGCGGGGATCTTCTCGACGGCCTCGGGCTCGGCGAGCGCGGCACGGATCTCGCTGGTCTGGTCGCGCAGCTCGGCGAGGATCGACTCGTCGCCGAGGAGGCGGAGAGCGCGGAGCATGGCCCACACGCGGACGAGCTCGGCGCCGACCTGGTCGCGTGCGAGGAGCACGAACATGGGCTCGTCGGGTTCGGCGTTCGCGTAGCAGTCGAACCGTGCGGGGTTGGCCTTGGTGCCCATCAGGCGGTGCCGGCCTTCGCCGTGGCGATGTTCGCCTCCGCCCACGCGACCGCTTGCGCGACCGCCTCGTCGTAGGTGGCCGCGTGGACGACGTTCATCTCGACGTAGCCCCACGAGAACCCGAACGCGCCTCGGTCGGGTCGTTCGGTCGGAGGTCGACCGTCGGGGCTGTCCCCTCGCGGCCTCCCCACTCGCCCTGACCAAGCACGGCGGCACGGCAGCGGGTGTCGCCGCCGCGCTCGACCGGCGCGCCGAGGTCCTGCCTGGGTGCCAGGGCGTCATGGGACCAGCGGCCGCCGCTGATCCGCCAGATGACCAGCCGAAGTCCCAAGAAGGCCGGATGGTCCACCTGCGCGACGAAGCACGCTCGCGGCTCGTCAGGCATCGCGGTGTCGAACACGTCTCCCGGTCGCAGGTCGTCGACGCGCAGGGTCGCGGCTGGCGTGCCGGCGTCGGTCCGCATCAGCACCTACCTCCCCACGGTCGGGTGCCGCTCACGCTGTAGAGATGCGCCGCGGCGGCGTCCTGGATCTCGGGTGGCGCCTGGTCCGGCGGCACGCCGACGTACTCGTCATGGCCGGCACCGGCGACGGCCGCGTCCCAGGTCGCCTGGAGGAACTGGTACGCCCCCCGATACAGGCCCGTGCTGCTCACCGCGCCGTACCCACCGGCGGTGTCGGACTCGTGCGCCCGGGTGCACTCGAGGAAGCAAGCGACGTCGCCTGCGCACGAGCCACCACCAGCGCCAGACCGACCAGATACCGATCGCGCTGCCGCCTCGCGCGCCTGCTGCGCCTCTCTCTCCGCCAGCTCGACGCCGGCAAACCACTGTGCACGTGCTACTCCTTCGATCCACTCGATCACCGCGCCAGGTGTTCCACCTCCCGTGACGGTCAGAGGGAGGGGAGCCGATGCGCCCGCCATGGGGCGCTCGACGTGGTCGGGTTGGACGTGGTCGGGTTGGACGTGTTCGGGTTGGACGTGTTCGGGGTCGTCGAGGAGCAGGCGCACGCCGATCGCGTTGCAGGTGACGGCGAGCACGAACGCGACGCCGACGAAGAACGGGCGGCGGGTCATCCGACCGGATCCCCGTGGTCACGCCATTCGGCGTACGGGTCGGCCGGGATCGGTTCGCGGTCGTGCCACGCGTCGTGGTCGCCGGTACCACCACAGGAGCAGACGAGCGGGTCGCCCTCGGCTCGGGAGCGCAGCGCACACGTCGGGTCGTGTTCCTCGGGGCAGGGGCGGTCCTCGGTGACGGACTCGGACAGCCGCCTCAACTCGGCGGTGAACGCAGGGTCATAGCGAGGGTCGCGGTCGACGTACCGCTCGGGCTCGGGTTCCGTCGCCTCTCTCGGAGAGGAAGCAAGCACGGCGGGTCGGGTCCCAAGCGATCGGAGCGGCTGCCAGTCTTTGCGCTCGATCCCGAGAGCGTGCAGCGCCTCGTCGCGCTCCTGCAACGCCTCGGTGAGTGCGGCTCGTAGGGCGTCCCCCTCCCGCTCGGCGGCATCGCGTTCTCGGAGCGCGACGGCATGGGCGCGCTTGGCTAGGCGCTCGGCAGCCAGGGCGGCGTCCAGTTCTCGTCGCAGCTCCTGGGCCGTGGCGATCGCATGCTCCCGGGGGCGGACGTCCTGGGCCCGTTCCCGCTCCATCGCATCGAGAGCCGAACGCAGGGCCTCATGGGAGGCTTCGACTGCCTGTGCGTGCGTGTGGGACGACGTGAGGTAGACCCGCTCCATCGCCGCCGTCAACTCCTCGGGGCTCAGCACGCCCTCGGCCACCTGGTCGATCGGCAGCTCGGTCACCGGGGTGCGCTCGCGTCGTGGAGCCACCGGCCGAGCGGCGGGCAAAGGACGAGGAGCGGATGCGCGACGACGTTGTGCACGAACCACACGGCCCGCTCGCGGAACCCGTCTGGGGCGCCGTCGCCCCACCGTTCGACGCTCACGCGGCCACCGGCCAGTCCTCGTCGCGCGGGGTCCAGAGGCCCTGGCGGCCCCGCATCCGCACCGGCGGGCACGCGGTCGCGCCTTCGCACGTGCGGCACTCCACCTTGACCGGGGAGTACCGGAGCGGATTGTCGAGCACCAGCCCCTCGCCCCAGCAGCGCGGGCACCGCTCCGACGTCGGCCGCACGTCCTCCAACAGCCACGCGAACCGGCCCGGCCGGAAGTCCCCGAACGGCAACTCGGTGGTGCGGTCATCGACGTTCGGGCCGCCACTGGTGGCACGCATCGCGGGGTCGTACGCGCGCCACGCCCACGGCATCGACCCCTCGATGAAGTCCCACAGTCGGAGCCTGCCGTCATTGCCGATGCACAGGTGGGCGTGGCGGGGGTCATCCCCCCAGGTGGTCATAGGCAGCACGTCGGCCAGGACCGCTGATGCCACCACCACACCGAGCGGGAGGCGACCCTCGTTCTCCCAGTCGCCGGGGAGTCCGCCGCCCAACCGTTCGGAGAGCGCGCCGATTAGTGCAGCGTGCCCATTGCCGAGGCCGATCGCGTCCCACATCGCCCGCTTGTTCTGCGCCGCGTGGATCAGGATGCGGCCCCGGTACTTGGTCGACCAGCCCCGCGTCTCGATCCGCTTCACACCGAGCGCGACGAGCGACGCCCACGGCTGATGGAGGGTCAGGGCGCGCAGGGTACTCATCCGGCGAGCGCCGTGGTGATCGCGTCGAGCTGCTCGTGGAACGCCCGGTGCGCGGGTACGTCCACCACGGCAGCACCGCAGCGGATGCAGTACCGGTGGTCGTCGTCCGACGTGGCGAACATCCGGCGCGGGTCGACCTTCGGTGCGGGTGGGGTGAAAGGGAGTGCCTCGGCCTGGTTTGCTAACGGCATAGCAGCAGGGTACCCGCTGCGACTGGCTGTGTCTAGCGTCCTAGCAGATGACGCGGAAGCGCCCCCGGGGAGGGGGTTCCCGGGGGCGCTTCCGTTCTGGGGGAGAGCGGTCAGGCGATCTTGGCGGGCCGTCCAGGCTTGCGGGTCCACTGTGCTGCGAACCGGTTGAGCGACGCCCGCGTCCAGACCGGGCCGGCGCGCAGCACGGCGACCGGGGCCGGGAAGCCGGCACGCGTCTGGAGCTGCGTGACCCGCTGGCGCTGCACGCCCAGGAGCTCGGCGACCTCGGCCGCGCCGACGAGGTCGTACGGCCGTTCGGCCAGCTCGGCCTCGAGCTCGGCCTGGGTGAGCACCTCGAAGCGCACCGTCGGCCACTGGGCGGGGAACCCGGCGTCGATGGTGGCGTTGTCGAAGATCCGTTCGCCGTGCATCACCGCCTCGGGGATCGAGTCGGCGTCGACGGTGATCGTGATGCCGACACGGTCGGAGGTGGTGCGCCCGGTGACCGAACCGTGGTGCTCAGCGACCAGCGGGCCGAGGGCCGCGAGTGCGTCCTCGTAGGGGTCGGGGTCCATCGGGTCCCCGGCCGCCTCGACGTGGATGCTGTAGTCCATGGCTCCTCACTTCTTCCTGGGCGGCGGCCAGACGAGCCCTCCCGCACGGAAGTCCCGGAGCGTGTTGTCCAGGTCCCGACGGTCGCTCGGCGTGCCGTGCACGGTGGCGATGTGCTTCCCGTCCGGCGAGAAGTACATGAACCCGCCCTTGATGGGCTTGCGGGTCCAGCCTTGCCGGAGGGCTTCCTTCGTGATCTTGCTGACTTCGTTCGCCATGTCGTTGTACCCCTTTCCGTTTATGTTGTAAAGAGTATCACGGGGGTATGACAACATAAAGGGTTTCACCTGGTATTTCCCAGATTTCTCGGGGATTCTCGGCGGTGGCGAAGGGGGTCAGGCGGCGGCGTGCAGCTGGTCTCGCACGGCCGCGACCTGGTCGGGATCGGTGATCCCGTTCGCCGCGATGACCCCGTCGATGAGGTCGGCCGCGACCGTGTCGGCCGGGCGGTCGAGACGCACCGAGATGACCACGCCCTCGGGGTAGCGGCGCAGCGTCCGCGCCGCGCCGGCGACCCTCGGCGGGGAGCGGAACGCCGGGACGACCAGGCCGAGCGACCGGGTCGCGTGCGCGAGGGCGCGGGCCGTCCGGGCGAACTCCTCGACGGTCACGAACGTCGATCCCGTAGGTGCTCGGCGAGCAGCTCGAGCGTGCGCATGGCGGGCGGCCGGCCGATGTGCCAGTGCGCGTCCTTGTCGACGGGCACGAACGGGCAGCGGTACGCCGAGCATCGCTCGCCGCGGTCCCGGGCACGCTCAGCCCGCTCCATCGCAGCGCGACGACCGAGCTGGACCTTCCTGCCGCACACGAGCCAACGCAGCGAGCGCAACCGACCCTCGGTCATGGTCGAATGCTAGCGCATTAGCAAACCCTCAGGCGGGGGGCGCCTCGCCGTCGACCCCGTCCCGGGTCGACTCCCATGCGTCGATCGTCGCCGCGCGCCACACCGGACCCATCTCGAGCCGCCAGTCGGGCTCGGGCAGCTTGCCGCGCAGCAGCCACTGGTGGACGAGGTTCTTCGCGATCCCGAGGCGCTTCGCGAGCTCGCCCGGGCCGAGGAGTTCCGGCGTGGCCATGGTGGTGCTCCGGTCAGGTCCCGACGGACGCCGGGGCGTCGACGTAGCGGCCGAGCGTACGCGGCAAGGCCAGGCCGGGGTGGGGGAGCGGGTACTCCTCGTGGAGGCGCCCGTCGAGCTCGATGCCCATCTCGGTGCGCGGCGCGGCGCTCTGCTTGAAGAAGAAGCTCACGCCGGCGGCGTCGCAGCGGTCGCGGATGTCGCGCGCCCAGTCGTGGTCCATCGGGCGGTAGCCCGGGCCCGACTCGCCACCGACGATCGCCCACCCGATGCCATCGAGGTCGAGCGACGGCACAGGGCCGAGCAGCGGCTCGAGCGACAGGAACCGGACAGTGGCGGGGATGAGGCGAAGCCAGTCGGCGCGGAACGTGTAGCGGTCGTTCTCGATCGACGTGCCGAGCCAGATCTGCGGCGGCACCTCGTCAAGGCCGCGCGCGGCGAGCCAGCCGCTCACGGGATCGAGGTCGTTGCGGCCCTCGTGCGCGGCGAGCGGCGCCGCACGACCACCGCGCGTGGCGCGCCGGCCGAGCATGAAGCCCGCCATCCGGTCGGGCCGCTTCGTGAGTACCAGGTAGTCGTGCTCCGGAGTCGCGAGCATCGTGTCGTAGATCGATGCGATCTGCTCCCAGGTGAACGCGTCGTGGTGCACGTCGGAGAGGCTGTTGACGAAGATGCGCTGCGGGCCGAACTTGCGCAGGATCTTGCCGGGCTCGGCGAGCTTCTGCGGCTTGTACGTCGGGTCGAAGCCGTTGGGGAACGCCTTGCCGCGGAAGCGCTCAGTGATCGCCCTTGCGTAACAGCGGTCGCATCCGGGCGATATCTCGGTACAGCCGACCATCGCGTTCCAGGTGTGGTCGGACCAGCGGATCTTGGTTTCCCTCATGACGCCTCCTGTGCTGTGGGGGTTCGGGTGAGGAGCTCGTAGACCTTCACGAGGTTCGGGTCGCGGAAGACGTAGCGGAGCGTGTGCGTATAGCCGAGCGACGCCGCGTACGCGGACCAGAACTCGAGCTTCCAGCGGGCGAACAGCACCTGCGGGGCGTTGCGCCGCCACGCCTCGGGGATCCCGGCCGCGTCGAGCACCCGGCCCGGCGGGATGCTCATATTCCCGAGGATGCAGGTCACGAGCACCGGCAGCGCGGGCGCCGCCTTCGCGACCAGGCGCAGCTGCTCGTGGGGGACGCCGTACGCGTCGAGGTCCACCAGGTCGAAGCCGCGGTAGTCGAGGCCGCCGAGCACCTTGCGGTTGTCGGCCGAGATCACCGAGGCGCCGGCGTACGGCTTGCGGTCGATCGACAAGGTCTGGACGTCGACGTCGGTGCGGGCACGCACCTCGGCCCAGACGAGGCCGGTGCCAGCGAACGCGTCGACGACGTGCACCGAGTCGCGGCCGAGCTGGCGGAGGGCTTCGAGCCGGAGGGCGACCTTGGCCTCGAGGTGGCTGTTGTCAGTCTTGTGCGGAGGCAACCTGCACCCCCTCGACGTCGGCGAGCTCGGCGAGCGCCGTGGCGATGCGGCCGTGCTCGTGGATCGGCGCGGCGACGAGGAACCAGGTGCGCTGCATCGTGCGCAGCTCCTCGGACTCCGGCCGGTCGACCAGGTCGAGGTGCGGGTCGGCGAGCTCGGAGCGGAGCTCGGCCAGGTCGAACACGTCGTAGCCCGTGCCGTCGAGCCCGTCGTCGGTCTCGGTCAGCGCCTCGAGGTCGGCGAGCAGCTGGGCGCTGTCGTAGGTCGCTGTGTCGCCCGGCCGGTTGTCGGCGAGCACGATGCGCAGTGCCTCGTCGTCGTCGACGTCTTTCCACTCGACGGGCAGGTGGCTGAACCCGAGGCGGTGCGCGGCGACCTCGTACCGGCCGTTGCCGGCGAGGATGTGCCGCGTCGCCGTCTGGACGACAAGCACGCCGTGGAAGCCGTGGCGGCGGATCGAGTCCTCGATGCGGTCGAGGTCGTGCATGCGCGGGTTCGCCGGGTGGGGGATCAGCGTATCCACCGCTTCGAGCACGAACTCGGGCTTCTTCTCAGGCATCGTTCCTCCAGGTCGGGTCAGGGTCATTCGGCGAGGCGCCGGTCGAGGTGGGCCGCGAGCGACCATCCGCACACGCAGAACAGCGCGCCGTCGGGTCCGTACTCGTCGGCTACGTCGTCGGCGTCGTAGGAGTCGCAGGGTTCGTCCAGCTCGAAGGTCACGACGCCACTCCGGGATCCCCGGCGTCCCGGCCGGTCGCCGTGATGAGCTCGTGGATCGCGTCGAGCGCGTCGCCGTCGTACATGACCATCGACCAGTCGGCGGCACGGAGGATCGCGGCGATCTCGTCGAGGGCAGTGCGGTCGGCGCCATAGACGACGGAGCCGTACTCCTCCACCATCTCGGTGCCGGTGAACCGCCAGCGGAAGTGCTCGTCGTCCTCGCCCGTCCAATTGACGGTGCCCGGCTCGACGTACGGGGCGATGACGCTCGCGGCGGCGTCGTAGTCCTCGGACCACGAGTCGCCGTGGTCGACGTCGAACGTGCCGGGCTTGCTCTCGTCGGCGGCCACGCCCATCCCGCCGAACTGGGCGAAAACGTCGGCGACGGTGGTCGCTGCCATGATCGCGGCGAGCTGATCCGGGCCCGCGTAGCCGACCTGGCCCGGGTGCTGGACTTCGTCGCTCGTAGCCCATCGCTGCAGCGCGGCGACGGCTTCGGCTTCCTGATGCGGTCGGACGACGATCGTTCCGCCGCCGGAGACGCTGTATCCCATGGTGTTCCTCCTCAGGTGGTGGCCAGCAGGACGGCCCAGTCGGCAAGCAGCGCCTCGGCTTCGGCGCGGCTTGTGACGACGAGCTTCGAGCGGCCCTGCGCGTCGTCGATCGAGAACGTGCCGTCGTGTCCGCCTTCCACGAGCTCGTGCAGGCCGGTCAGCCCGCGGGTGTGGTGTGCGCCGGTGCAGGTGCAACGGCGCGCAACCGTGCTCGCGGCCGTACGGCAGGCGGCGCAGGTCGGCGGGTCGACGTTGTTCGTCTCGGTACCGCAGTCGAGGCAGCGCATCATGCGACCTCGGCGTCAACGAGCGGCACGTCGGTGAACGGAGCGAGCGCGCCGCCGAACACCGCCTCGCACAGCTCGCGGGCCTGACGCCACGACCGCCACCGCTGCGGGCCGGCCGTCCACTCGTCGGCGCCGTCGCTGCGGACCCGGACCGCCCGGCCGTAGTGGACCGCCATCCGGATGAGGACCGCGCCGACGACCGCGTCGTAGGTGTGGCGCTCGGTCTTGCAGTGCTCGATGTGCCAGCCGTCGCCGTCCCAGGCGCGACCCCAGTGCCAGCCGTAGTCGTCGGGGTGGGGGACCATGCCGAGGAGGACGAACGGGCCGTGCTCGTCGGGGGTGGCGCCGTTGAACGCGAGGATCCCTTCGCGCAGGATCGGCTCGCCGGTGCCGTCGGGTCCGGCGATGCTGATGCCGTCGAGCTCGGCGCGTTCGATGATCCGCTTCGTGTCGCGCAGGGTGCGGCCGAACGCGTCGGGCGGCTCGTGGCCGTAGTGGACGGATGCGTAGTGCGTGTAGCCCATCGGGTGGTCTCCTTGTGCTGTGGGGGGATGGTCGGGTCGGCTAGCGGGCGTCGCCCACGAAGATCGAGATCGGTGTCGCGGTGGGGCTCTGCGGGTACATCGGGTCGCAACGCTCCTTGCGGGTGCGCGTGTGGATCCACCCGTCGGAGTGCGGCTGGGTCTTCTCGATCGGCTGCCCGCAGGTGCAGGTGCCGGTCGTCCCGACGGGCAGCACGACCGGCGCGCCGGCGCGCAGCCCGTCGCGGGCGTCGGCCTGGTGGCCCTTGGTGACGAACACGGCCGAGTCGCAGTCGGAGTGGTCACGGCGGTCGTCCTCGGCGACCCACCATGCGAAGTGGACGTCGCGCATGCCGGTCGAGAGTCGGAAGGTGGGTCCGCCGTTCGCGTTGAGGCGGGCGAGGAGCAGGTGCAGCACGTCGTGCCAGTCCCCGCGGGTGCGCGACGGGATCACGCCGTCGTCGCCGCGGAACGGACTCGAGTGACACCCCGACGAGGAACACCTCGCCGGTCGACGCCTGGGGGGTCATGCCGGGTTCCTTCGGGTCGCGTTCTCGATGAGGGTCTGCACGGCGAGGGGGATGGTGATGAGCACCTGATGCTCGATCTGGTCGATCAGGTGCGACGTCGCGCCGTCGTAGATGCCGACCGTGTACGTCTCGTGGGGGTCTGGCGCGGCGGGGAGCGACGGCTCCTCGTCCCGCGTGACCAGCACCTCGAAGCCGTGGCCGGTGCTGACCAGCGCGGTGCAGTTGCCGCCGGTCCCGGAGACGTCCCACCGCATCGTCAGGTGGCACTTGGCGGCGAGGACGTCGTTCGTGCGTTCGATCACCGGCATCCACGCGTCGGTGCGTTCACTCAGGTCGATCACCATGACGAGATCCCTTCGGTGCTCAGGAACTCGATGGCCGCGTCACGGTCGGCGAGCTCGACGATCAGACGCCCGCGGCGGTCCTCGACGAGGATCGGCCCGTCGTCGGGCAAGGTGCCGTTGGCCCACGCCCGGTTCAGTGCGGGGATGCCGCCGCGGAGGTGATGCACGCCGCGCCCGTCGGGGCCGTCGCAGCAGACGCACCGCCACGCCATCGGGGTGACGTTGTCGGGCGTGACCGTGTCGAAGTCGTCCTCGCAGCTCGGGTCCTCGCCGCAGTGGACCTCGATCGTCTCGTCGCCGAACTTGGCGAGCCACGGCTCCTCGCGGGGGGTGCGGGAGATCTTGCCGCGGACCTGCTCGCCGGAGCCCATGTCGGTCCAGACGACCCGGTCGCCGGGGCGGAGCGGGGCGTCCTGGTCGGTGGTGGTGGGGGTCGTCGTCTCCATGTAAGAGATGATGACAGATTCCGAGGCCCTTTGCAAGTCAGTTAGCAGATTTTTCTAGGAAACTAGAACAGCCTCACGGGCGCCACCCGACGGTGCGGGAGCAGCCCCACGCGCTGGGCCCCACCTCGTCGTACACGCGGTCGGCCACGATCATCTGCTGCTCGGGGGTGGCGTCCCCCGCGTTCTCGGTGAAGTCGCCGCGGCGCCACTGGTCCCACGTCCCGTACCAGAAGCCGAGGCCACCCTCGTAGGTCGGGCCGTGGGTGTTCCACTGGACGCCGGCCCAGCCGTCGCCGGGCTGCTCGCAGCGACCCATGCGGGCCCAGTAGTCGGCTCGGTCCGCCGGGTAGGTCGGTGCCGGCGGGATCGTCCACGAGGCTGCGCAGCCGGTGAGGCCGGCGGCGAGGAGCCCGGACGCGAGAAGCCGCCGCACCCGGCGGCGGCGACGAGCTGTGAAGGTCGAAGGTCGAAGAAGCATGGGCGCTCCCAGGTCGGCCAATAGATCGCGCGTCCCTGAACGCGCCGCGGCCCCACGCGAGTGGGGCCGGTGGACTGACCGTAGGAACGAGCCCGCGCGCCCCGGGGGACCGGGCTCAGCGCGACGGCTTGCGGAACACGAGGAGCGTCGAGAAGTTCGCCCGCGTGTGCTCCTGCCTGCAGGCGACCTTGCCCTCGCCGTCGCACGCCGTGCAGGTCACCTCGTCGCTGAGCATGGGCAGCGCGCCCACGCCCCGACAGGCCCGGCACCGTCGCGCGGGCTGCGGGATCGGCTTGTAGAGGAACACGAACTGGTCGTGGAGCACAGCGCCGCGCGCTACGAGCTCGTCCACGATCATCCGCGTCATCCACTGCAGGTGACCGCCGACCACCTGGTCCTGGCACTTCACGAGCAGCCAACGGTCGGCGAGACGCCAGCACTCGATCGCACCGTCGCGGATCATCGCGAGCTTCTCGGCGAGCGTCAGCCGCTCGCCGGTACCGAACCGCTGGTCGAAGTCGCCCATGGCCGGCGTGCCGTTGAGCTTGTACGGCGGGTCGTAGACGACGGTGGTGATATGACGGTCCCGCCACGGGAACGCCCGGAAGTCGTGAGCGCAGTCGACGTCCGGCGCGTTGAGGTCGTTACGCGTGAATCGTGTCGGCTGCCAGTCCTTCCAGAACCCGCCGTGCTGTCCGTACGTCGCGTCGAGCACTGAGCCGGTGATGTAGCCGAGCGGCACGACGGCCTCGGCGATCATCCGGGCGTTCGTGCCCCACGCATGAGCGCGGAGGATCTCCGTCATCCCAGCCCTTCGAGCGTCAGCGCACCCTCGGGATCGAAGTTCAGGTACAGGCATTCGACCCGCTGGCCTCGCTCGTGGGTGACCGCGTTCGACGAGTGCACCCGCACTGGGATGTCGATGCGCTCCCACCCGGCGTACAGCGCCTCGTAGAGCGGACTGGCGTACCCGGAGAGAACGACCTGCGCCGGCGTCGCGACCAGGACCTCGGCGAGGCGCTCGTGGTGCTCGTCGGTCGCGGCGTCGACTCGGTAGTCGATCGTGGCGCCGCCACGCCCAGCTCGGTGCGAGCGCGTCGAGTGAAGGTACGGAGGGTCGGCATACACCACCGTGTCGGAGGTCGCGAGTCTCCGGACGAGATCGGGCCCGTCACAGCACTCGATCGAGACGCCAGCGAGGCGCTCCGCAACGTCGGCGAAGCGTCCGAGCCGACCTCGGATCGAGGCGGGCACCGACTGGGTGCGCGCCGTGGTGATCGACCAGCCGGTGTGTGTACCAGCAGTCTTCGCGAACGACTGGTTGACGCGCACCCAAAAGCGCCTGGCAAGCTCGAGATCGTCTGGGCGTCCGTCGAGGTCGGCACCATCGAACTCCGCTCGGGCGTGGGGCGTGAGCGCGCAGACGCGCTCGAGCTCGTCGAGGTCCTCACGGAGCATCCGGTAGAACGCGACCAGCGCGTGGTCGAGGTCGTTGACGATCTCGAAGCGGGACGGCGGCTTAGCGAAGAACACGGCGCCCGACCCGAAGTACGGCTCGATGTAGACCCGGTGCTTGGGGATCAGGTCGACGATCCGAGGCGCCATGCCCGTCTTGCCGCCGTAGTAGGCGAACGGCGGCTTCACCGCGACCGCCCGCCGACAACAGGCTCCGGAACGGCCGCGAAGGCGTATCCCCCCCCCCCGATCATGCGCGCTGCCAGCGTGGTGTTCACCGGTTCGCCAGATCGAGGTACGTGTCGCCGTGGCACGGATCGTCGAGCCCGCACCAGCAACAAAGGTCGCGCCCGTGCAACTCGCGGATGATGTCGTCGAGCGTCACTCCGAGGAAGTGCCCGCCGCGGCTGGGGTAGGCCATGAGCATCCCGGGCGTGGGGTCGACGATCGTAAGCCGGTGCAGCTCGACAAGCTCGGCGCGGGTGGCGTACCGGACGTAGGTCTCGACGATGTCGTCGCTGGCGAAGTACATGTCGTGGCGGTTGCCGTCGGCCGAGATGCGGCCCTCGTAGTCCCAGTCGCGGCCGAACCGCTCGAGGTGCCGGGGCCCGAAGCGCACGAGGCCGTAGTCGGTGCGGTACTCGAACGGGTTGCCCCACCGTGACGGCCGAGCGACCACGACGGCGCCCTCCGGCTTGCGCCAGCCCTTCGTGCGGCGAAGCTGGATCCGCTCAGGCACCGTGCACCTCCGGGGGCCGGACCATCACGTAGGAGTCGTCGCCGACGGGCAGGCAGGCGAAGCCGGCTCGCTCGTACCAGCGGCGGAGCTGCTGGCGGTCGAGCGCGCCGGAACCGGACCCGACGGCGAGGAGCACACCCCTCGCCGCGGTGTCCGCATCCGCGCAGACCCGGGCGAGGAGGTCGCGGCCTTCGCCGGCGCCCTGGTGGGCGGGCGCGACCTGGATGTCGGACAGCATCCAGAGGTCGTGTGGGCTGAGGCCGAACGTCTTCTCGACCAGGCGGCCGAAGTCGTCGTCGAGCGCGACGACCAGCGCGGAGCCGTGGGCGGTGCGGTACATCCAGCAGCGGTCGGCGAGGACGTGGACGCCATCCGGCGGCGCCGGCGGGATCATGACAGAGCCCCCATGGGCGGCGGCCAGCGCCGTGGGAGTGGAAGCCAGTCGTCCCGGTCCCGTCGCAGTGTCGTCGTCCGGCCCGGCGCCATGCAGATCAGCAGCTCGCTCGCGTCGTCGCGCCAGCGCTCGAGCCTGGACACGACCTCGGAGAACAGCCACTCGCTCGCGGACGGGTAGGCGAGGCTGGCCTGGATCACGGGCTTCGATTCTGGGCTGATGCGCACGGGCCCGGCATCCGAGATCCAGTAGCCGTGGCCGCCCCTGATGCCGGCTTCGACCTCGCGGCCGACCACCACGACCGAGGTGATCGTGCACCCGTCGAGGTAGAAGTCGAGATCCACGTCGCCGGCCTGTGCGATCGCCTTGTGGATCGGCCCAACCGTGTCGCTCACAGCATCGCCTCCAGCGCCTCGCCGACGGATGCGAGGTAGACCGGCATGTCGAGGTCCCGGTACGGGTCACGCTCGACCTGCGGCTTCTTGGCGGCGCGCCGCGAGCTGGCCTCCCCGCGAGCGCGGCAGGTGTCGCACCACAGCCGGGCGCATGCGCGTCGGCACCGGATGCAGGCCCGGATCATCGACGTCGCCACACGAACCGGTCGTTGAGCGCCATCTGCTCGGCCACCCGTTGTTCGACCTCGGCGGCGCACGCCCGCGACTCGGGCGTCGACGGGTAGGAGCGCGGGACGGAGAGTCGTCCCCGTCGGCGACGCTCCAGGACCGGCTCGTAGCCGGCGAACAGCCGCAGCCGTCCCAGGCGAGGCCGTGTGTTCTCGGCCTTCCCGATCGTGACGACCCGTTCGCCGAGCTCGGCCATCGCTTCGGGGGAGTCGAGCCACGTGCGTTCCTGTCGGCGGAGCCACCGCTTGAGGCCGTTCCGTCTGCCGATGTGGAAGCCACCGTGGCGAGGACAGGGGTAGGCCTGGAACGCACCCCACGGCAGGCTGTGACGGACCTCGGCTTCGCGGGCGGCGCGCCGGGCGGCGTCGCGCTCGCCGTAGACCGCGGCCTTCGCGCAGCGGGTCATGCTGCGCCTCGCAGCGTCGCGAGGCACTGCTTGGTGATCCACGCCGGGATCGGCGGCGGCACCGCGTTGCCGAGGCCCGCCGTCTTCTGTCCCTTGTTGCCGAGGAGGATGTAGTCGTCGCCGAACGCCATCGCCCGGCGCAGCTCCGGGTCGGGCTCGAGCATCCGGAACCGGACGCTCATCAGCAGGTCGTCGGTGATGTCCCCCTCGAAGGGTGGTACGGCGGCGAGCGATTGGCGCAGGTGCGTCGTGACCGTCGCGAGCTGGTCGGAGATAAACGCCGGCTCGGAGCGCCACTGGTCGACCCACGGGAGCAGCACGAGGCCGGTCGTGTCGCGGCCGGTGATGGTGCCGAGCGGGTCGTCCGGCGTGTGCCATGCGGTGTCGTCGGGCCCGCCGTTGATCTTCGACCACATGACCGTCGCGAGCGCGTGGTGGCTCCCTCTGGCGCTGACGGTGTCGATCGCCTCACCCGGGTGTGCCTGCTGCGTGTGGTCGCCACGGAGAACCGGGAGTGCGGCGACGGCGAACTCGTTGGTCGTCGTCTGCGAGTACATCGCGTCGGCCTGGTGGCGGGCTCGGGTCTGCCCCGGCCGTTCGGACGTGTTCCCCGCGGCGTGGACCACGACGCCTTGCGTCGCGCTGGTGAGCACCGGTGCGAGCGCGCCACCCGAGTGGTGCGGGGCGTTGTTCGTCCGGTTCGGGACGAGAGCGACCAGTGACTGCGTCGGATGCCGGGTGAGCGCGCCGAGCGGCCCGGCCGGGTGATGACCCCGGTAGCCGACCTCGGTCTCGTCGCCGTTGTTCTTCACGATCAACGCGAGGGCGGTGCCGTTCTTCGTTGTGCGCGACGGCAACGGGCCGCTGACGTGCCCGGCACGCAGCGAGTCGTCGGCATGCTCGGTCTCCACCTGGACGCCCTGCATCTCGGGGATGGCCACGGGCGGCGCCCACCAGAACTTCTTGATCGCCCGGCGGACGCGCTCGAGTGTCTTGGGTGCGAGGGGCCGGTCGCGTTCGCCGATCGTCTGGCCGAGGTTCGAGAAGTCGAGCGCCGACAGTGCCATCCACGAGCCCGGGTGCACCGGCGCTCGGCATGTCGGGCAGCGGTAGTCGTACTGCGCCAGGTACTTGCCCCACTGCGGGAAGCCCATCCACGCGTGGGTGGGCCGCTTCCATGTCTGGATGGCGTCGACGAACTCGCCGCCACACCGGTCCGACGTGCAATAGGCACGGGGCCGGTAGTCGAGATCCGGCGCCGTGTTGCCCTTCCGCCATGCGACGACGAACAGTCGGTCCCGCGACTGTGGGCACGGCGCGAAGAACATCGCGTTGAGGAACAGCAGCCGCGTCTCGTACCCGAGCTTGTCGAGTTCGTCGAGCCACCAGCGGAACGACGCCCCGTTCTTCCCTGGTCCCCACTTGGTGACCTCGATGACGTTCTCGACAGCGACGATCTCGGGCCGGTTGTGCGCGACGTACCGGAGGACGCACGACATCGTCACGCGGGACCGTTCGCTGTTGACGAACGCCTGCTCGTCCCAGTCCGGATCGTCCATGAGCGCGAGCTGGTAGCCGCGCTCGTAGACCTTGCTGGCGTTGGCCTGGGAGTGGTGGGTGCACGACGGGGAGAACCACGCGAACCGTGCCCGGGGGAGATCCTTCGGGTCGAGGTACCGGCCCGACACCTTCTTGCCGTGCCGGTCGAGCACCTGCGGGTTCGTCGGGTCCGCGAGGTCGGCCTGCCAGTGGTCGGTGTCGGGGAAGTTGGCCGAGTGGCATTCGAGCGCGAGCGCCGAGTGGTTCGCCGCGACCTTCACCGTCGCGCCCGCAGCGTGGATGCCCTGGCTGGACCCGCCGTAGCCGCAGAACACGTCGATGGCGTCGACGTCGAAGCCGACCCGATCCATGGTGGCGAAGGTCACGACGCCACCCTTTCGACCTGGTCCTGCCGGTGGCTCGCCGCGAACCACTCCGGCCCCCACACGTCGTGCGGATGCAACCCACACGCTGCCGCGACGGCGTCCGCCGAGTAGAGCGGCACCCCCTCACGGGCCCAGCGGTGCAGCGTCCTCCGGTCGAGACCGACGATCGCGGCGAGTGCCGTCATCGGGGCAGGCTCGAACGTCCGCTGCCGTTCCGTGTGGACCGCGCCCGACGCGACGAGCAGCGGGTCGAGCGGCAAGGTGGCGGAGACGGTACGGGGCATCAGGCACCACCTGCGCAGTGCTCGTGGCGCGGCCGGGCCGCGACGACCATCGAGTCGCCCACCGCGAGGGCATGGCCGCAGCCGGCGCAGGCCATGCCGACGCACTCGTCGCCGTGGGCGAGCACCAGCGTGACGTACGCCTCGTGCTCGACGCGTCGCTGCTGGACGACCCTGACCGACTTGATCTCCGAGCAGGTGCGGCACCAGTGCCCGATGCGCGGTGCCGCCTGGGTCCCACGGGTCGGGAAGTCGTCGATGGGCAGGAGCTCGCGGCATTTGCGGCACTGACGCCATGCCGGCTCCGGGTCCGGCTCGGGCGCGGCGGGCTCAACCTCGGGCTCGGGCAGGTCGTCGAGCTCGTCGTCGGTCGGGTCGGGGAGCAACGCGAGCGCGGGCGGCCCCGCGATCGGCGGCAGACCCGACCGCCTCGCGTCCTTGACGATCTCGGGTGAGCGGCGCTCGTGGCGGGTCAGCTCGCGGTCGGTGCGCGTCGGCGCCGTCGTCGGAGCCGGCCGGTAGCGGCGTTCCCAACGGATCGACGCGAGGCGCAAGTCGTCGCGCGAGATCCCGACCGTGTCGAGGATCCGGGCGACGTCGGGCACTCGGCGCGAGAGGATGCCGGCCTCGATGAGCGCCCACACGGCGTCGGCCGCGACCTCGGCCTCGGTGCGCGCCCAGGAGAACGCCTCGTCGTAGCTCATCGCCGCTTCGCCTTGATCCGGCTGATGTGCGCGTCGAGCGCGTCGGACAGCTCGCCCTGGGTGCCGTACGCCCGGATGTTCGGGAGCCGCCACTTCTCGGCTGCGGCGATCGACTTCGCCGACGGCGGGCGCTTGCGCCACCGGGCGCCGGCGTCGACGAGCACGGCCCGGTTGCCGAGCGTCTTGCGGACGATGTCCTCACCGACGCCCTGCGCCATCTCGAGCGTCACATCGCTGATGTAGTGGCGGGCCTCGCCGTCGTGGGGGGTCGCCCAGCACGCCCAGCCGTGCTCGGCGTCGGTGGTCTGGCCGAGGAACACGGTCGGCAGGTCGAGCCAGCCGTCGTCGGTCCGGTACCCCATCGACCGCATGTAGAGCGGCTGGCCACCGTCGGCGTGCACCTTCACCCAGGCGATGCCGTCCGCACGCACCTTCTCGAACAGGTGAGCTTCCTCGGCCCGGATGCGGCCGACACGCACGAGCTCGGCGTTCTGTTCACCGAGCACGTCGGTCACGGTCACCGACCCGGTCGCAAGGCCGCCGGCGAACTCGCGCTCGACGCCGAACAGCGACGGCACGGTCACCAGGCTGTGCTGCGCGGTCGCGCCGACGACGTCGAGGACCAGGCAGTCGGCCTTCTCGGGGTGCTTGCGCGTCCCGCGCCCGACGCACTGGGTGAACAGGGCCCGGCTCTTGGTCGGGCGGGCCATCACGATGCAGTCGGTGCGCGGTTCGTCGTACCCCTCGGTCAGCACGCCCACGTTGACGAGCAGCTGGATCCGGCCGGTCGAGTAGTCGTAGAGGATCTCGCGGCGGTCCTCGCCGGGCGTCGCGCCGCACACCCACCCGGCCGCGACGCCGGCCGCGGCGAACGCATCGGCGACCTCCTCGGCGAGCGCGACGGTGGGGACGAACACGAGCGTGCGGCGATCCGAGGCGTGTTCCTTCCACGCCTTCACGAGCACTTCCGGTGCGCCGGCGTCGTGCATTGCCGACCCGGCCGCACCGGCGTCGTAGTCGCCGCCGCGGACCTTCACGCGGGAGAGGTCGAGATCGTCGATGACGATGCGGAGGCCGCGGACGTCGGACAGGTAGCCCTGCTCGATCCCCCAGAGGATGTCGTAGGACCAGACGACCTCGGCGAACAGGTCGTCGAGGCCCTTGCCGTCTCCGCGGTCGGGTGTGGCGGTGACACCGAGGAGCAGCGGTCCGTCGGGCTGCCCGGCGCGGAGGCCTTCGAGGATCCGCTGGTACGTGTCGGCGGTGGCGTGGTGGGCCTCGTCGACGACGACGAGCTGGAGCGGGTCCACCTCGATGAGGCCGGCGCCGGAGTAGGCGCCGACGAACTGCTCGAGGCGCTTCGGTCGGGAGAGGGTCTGCACCGAGGCGACGACGACGTGGGCGTGGATGCCGTTCTCGCCGGCCTTGACGATGCCGACGTCGACGCCCGGCCACCAGTCCATGACCTTCTCGGCCGCCTGGGTGACGAGCTCGTCGCGGTGGGCGAGGATCAGGGCCCGTCCGCCGCGGTCGCGCGCGAGCGCGGCCACGATGCACGTCTTCCCCATGCCGGTCGCCGCTACGCCGAGCTGGCTGCGGACTCCGCGCGCCTCGGCGGCGAGGGTCCGGGCGATCGCCTCCTGCTGGTAGGGACGAAGCTCGAGGCGCGTCGGCGCAGCGACCGTCACCGGCGCGCCTGCGTTTGTGCGGCTTCCAGCGCGCGAGCCTGCGCGCGAGCGATGTCCCGATCGATCTTTGCCTCGCGGGCAGCGAGCCGGTCACGGTGGGGGTGGTCTGCCACCCAGCGCGATGCCGTGATGCATCGGTCTCCCTTGGCGACGCCGCAGTACGGGCACCGCACGAGCAGGGCGTGGCGCTTCTCGTACGAGCTGCGGCGCAGTCGTGCGCGGAACTCCCGCATCGGGTGGAGACCAAGCGCTTCGAGGATGGTCCATCCGCCGAAGTTGCCGGCGACGGGAGACCGCTTCGACTTGAGGCCGCGGATCGCGCGGCGCAGCGTCGTGCCTTCCTCGACCATCTCGGCGACGCGGGCGAGCGCGAGCTCGTCGAATAGCCACTGGGGCATCGACAGGCCGCCCGCCCAGCCCTCGTCGAGACACCACTCTGCGATCGGTCGGACCCCTGCCGCTTCGGCATCGTCACCCGACCGTGCCCAGAGGAACACGGAGCGCCCGTCGCCCCAGACGTAGACCGGCCAACGCATCCAGCTCACGTGACCGGCTCCGGCTGACGGGCGGCGACCTGGTCGTCGTGGCGGATCGAGCGCAGGTCGCTGCCCGTCCTCTGGCCCCAGATCCCGATGAGTGTCCCGGTGCGGACGGCGAAGTCCTCGCACTCGGCGGTGACGGGGCAGCGTGCGCACACCGCCTTGGGGGTTGCCGTGTCGCCGCCACGGTCGGGGAAGAACAGGTTGACCCGGTCGCGTACGGTGCCGCTCAGCCGGCGGCATTCGGCGTCGCGCCGCCACTGCTGGCTGCCGATGTCCTCCAGGAAGATGAGCCAGTCGGCGAGCGGGTCCGCATCGGAGCGGTCCATCCCGGCGAGGCCCTCCGCCGCGTGGAGCTCGGCGATCGCCTGCTCGGTGCGGGCTCGCACCATCGTCCGGTCCGGGGTGATGCTGCGGATCGTGGAGAGCGGCAGCCCGGTCGCCTCGGCGATGTCGGCCTGGGTCATGTCGGTGGCGTAGAGCTCGCTGAGTCGGTCGAGGGTCGGCTCGGCGGGGACGAGCGTGCCGGGGGCGACGCTCGAGGGGAGTACGCCGAGGATGGCGTCCTTCGTTGTGGGGGTGACCCGCTTGGTCTCGCCCGACAGGATCCTGTCCACGGTGCTCTGTCGAACGTCGGCACGCCGCGCGATCTCCCGCACGCCCAGTCCGTGCTCGCGCAGCTCGACGATGTGGGTGCGGACGATCCCGGCCGGCACGGTCGCGGGGGGAGCGACCGTGTCGGGCCGGTTGAGCTCGCGCCACCGGCGCCGCCGGGCGTCAGCATTCGCCTGGCGGCATTCCTCGTGGCCGCACTCCCGCTGGTAGCACGTCAGCGGAGATCGTGTGGAGTGAGCGGACGCCTGTCGCGTGGCGTGGTTGGAGTCGTCCACCGGGGAGGTTGTGTGGAGTGAGCGGACGCCTGTCACATCGAGCACGGCCGTTTCGGTCACGGCAGGAATGCTAGTGCATTAGCAAACCTGGCGCAAGTGGGCTGGCAGAATGCCGGCGGGCCCCGGGGCGGTGGCACCCCGGGGCCCGACTTGGCTTCGCCCCCACAGCACATGGGTGAGCGATCTACCGCTCCGAGGCCTCAGGCCAGGCGTTCAGCCCGCCGGCCGTGGCCCACGAGCGCCTCGGCCGGACCCCTCGTAGGAGCCCCACTGGGGCGGGGACCCGAGGCCTCGGAACGATCAGGGAGCCACCGAGACGGTGACCTTCATGTCGTCGGTGTCGAGCGCGCCGGCGTTGACCAGCTCGGCGACTTCCTCGACGAGCCCGCTGAGGAGGTCGCCGTCGCCCGGGGCCTCGGCCTGGAACTCGGCGAAGTCGAGCTCCTCACGCGTGAGCCGGATCGGCATCACGGCGCCGGCGACCCACGGCTCGGAGTCGCGCACCTCGATGAGCGCCATCCGGTCGTGACCACCGAACGTCCAGACGAGGGAGCGTCCGTGGATCTTGCCGAGCTTCACGAGCCGCTCGAGCACCGTCGGGTTCAGGGCGATCGCCTTCGTCTCCTCGCCGGTGAAACGGCCCACGAACGCCCGCCAGTCGGTCCACGTCGCCTGGTGGACGCCGAGCTCGACCCGCTCGTGGCCGGGCACCTCGATCGTGCAGAGCTGCCGCTCCATGCCTTCGAGGGGCCGGTCCTCGTCGGGGCCCGGCTCGGGCTGCGGCCCGACGTTGAGCACGACCGTCATCTCGACCGGCTCGTCGTTCTTGACCTTGCTCGACTCCTTGAGCACCCACTGCAGGAGGTTGATCCCTCGGCCGTGGTGGTCGGTGGCCACGACGGACATGGCCGGGAGCTCGTCGAGCAGTGGGGGCGGCGTCTCGGTGTCCTTGGCCGGCACCCAGCACCGCAACCAGATGTAGCCGTCCGTGGCGACGAGCATCACGCCGTCGTCCTCGTAGATCTCGATCAGCACCGCCCGGTACAGGGCGGGCAGCGACGGCTCGTCACCGGATGCCAGCGCGACCGAGCACCAGCCTCGTGCGAACGTTCCACCATCGAACTCGAGCGTCGTGACGCTCAGTCCGTCATCGACTCGACCATCTGCTTCCACCGCTTGCTCCCCTTCGACGTCTTGGCCTTGGGCTGGGGCGTGGCCCCCGCCTTGGTCTTGGGCCGGGGCTTGAGCCCCGCGTCGTTGAGGATCTGGTAGATGCGTTGGTGGACACGGAACCCCGCCGCCACCCGCAGCTCCTCGACGTTGTGCTTGGCGCGCAACGCGACGATGAGCTGGTGCTGGCGGGCCCGCTTCTCGACAACCTCACCCTCTGCTTCCTGGAGCTCCTTGGTCGCTTGGACGAGGTCGTCCAGCGTCACGTCGCCGAGCTCGTCGGCGGCTGGGGCGGAAGTAGTGGTATCGGTCATCTCGGAAGGCAGAGTACCGGTCCTTGATCGGATCTTCAACGACTCTGGCAAACTAACGACCAGCCCCCGGTTTCTAGGGGACTAGACGACGGGTGCCGAGCATCACGGCACCGGCACCGGCGATGTCCCACGCCGAGCGTGCATGTCGCAGCCGACCGGTGCCCTTCGTCTCCCGCTCACCGACGAGCGGCGCCGGGTACGACCGCAGCGGCGCACTGCCGTGCCCTGCCGGCGGGACGAGCACCCAACCCTCGAGGTCGCCTGCCTCGACCCAGCCGGCGGCGAGGTGACGGACCAGGCCGAGCACCTGGGCGGTCCCGAGGAGGCCGGTCACGTTCGCGAGCCCGAGGTGCGGGTTCGGGTGCGTGAGGTCCTCGACCGCCAGGTGGCCGACGACCGTCAACGGCTCCAATGCTGCCTCGACGTCGGCGAGGTACGCGTCGAAGTCGCCGTCGTTGGTGACGAGCGTCGCGGCGAGCAGCTTCGTCCCGTCGCGCTTCACGATGCCGGTGGTCGCGCCGCCCGGGTCGACACCGACGATCACTCGAGGTCGCGCCGTTCGCGCGCCGGCGCAGCTTCGGCCGGGGTGGTCATGGCCATCGCTGCGTGAGGGTCGGCCGGCCGCTTCGGGATGTCGCGGGCGAGCACCTTGAGCGCCTCGATCTGCTCGGCGAAGGTCCGGCAGACGTGGTCCTCGCCGGGCGCGACGAGACGACGGTGGCACCGTGAGCAGCGGGCTTCGACCGTCGTGAGCACATTGCTAGCGTACTAGCACTCTGCTACCCGTTCGCGGTATTTCGCCAGGCTTGCCGGGTCGCAGCGAAGGCGGCGTCGTCCGCAGGGTCGCTCCGCCACGACCGCTCGGCCGCCTGGATCGCCTGGGTCCTCGCCTCGAGCTGGCGGGTGAGGAGCGGCTGTGCCTGGCCGTCGGTACCGACCAGCGTGAGCTGCTCACCCTTGCGGACGCGTCGGGCGAAGTCCCACGGCCGTCTACGTTCGCTCGGCGGTGAGGTCGCGAGGTACCGGCGGATCGTGTCGTGGCTGATGCCCTCGGCGGTGAGCTCGATCACCACCTGGAGGGTGGTGTCACGGCGCGAGCCGATCACCGAGACGATCTCGCTGGTGATCGCCTCCAGGCTCACCCGTACCTGCTCTTGGTCTTCCTGCTCATCAGCGCCGGCATGTGCTTGCTCGGCTTTCTCGGTTACTTCTCGGTGTGCCACACCGGCGGGGTGTCTCTCGCGCGACGGCAGGGTGTCATTCCGCGCGACGACAGGGTGCCTTTCGTCGGAGAGGCACCCTGTGGCGGGGGGTGATTCGGCGGGGGGGAGACACGCGTCGGCGGGGGGTGATTCGAGGGACACGACGCAGCGCGCGCCGGGCCCACGACCGACCGACCGGTACCCGATGACGCGCGCGGCGGCGAGCTTGCGGAGCGTCTCGCCGACGCGGTCGCGTTGCCATCCGAGTGGCTGCTCGTCGTCGAGGCCGTAGGCGACCGCGGCGATCTGCACGACGGTCGTCGTGTCCTCGAGCTTCGTCCACGACGCCGTCAGCATGAACACCGCGGTGAGCACGCGCCAGTCGCGCTCCCCGAGGTCGAGGCGCGCCGCGCGTTGGTGCGTCGCCCGCATTGCGCGGGCGACGTCGACAAGGTCGTCTCGCACGTGGGCTACCGGTCGAGAACGATGCCGCCGCGGTTGCGGTCGATGTCGGGGTCCGCCAGCACGACGACGCGCACGCCGGCCGCCTTGGCCCACCCGAGGTTCAGCGTCACGGTCGGCGTGGCCTCGTGGTCGACCTGCGGGGCGTCCTCGCCCGGGTTCGGGGGAGCGGGACTCCCGCTGACGTTGCCGATGACGATGCCGTCGAGGACGAGCGGTCCGTCGACCAACTCGGTGCGCTGCTGCATGTGGTTCCCCTCACTGGATGGTGGATGGGTGTTGACGGGGGTGGTGGCCTGTCGGTCGGGTTGCCTCGTCCCAACGTGTCCCTGAGGCGCTTGCGCTCACCCCAGGGCGCTCCCGACCCGTTACCGGACGTCCGACGCCACCTTCCGCTGAGGGCCCTGGGCGGGAGCCCCCAGCGGCGATCTACGCGCTCTTGGCGAGCGCCGCCTTCGCCTTGGCCGGACCGGTCGGTTCGTCGGGCACGACCGCGAGCTGCTGGCCGGACTCGCCCGGGTCGGGGGACGCGTTGGCGTCGCCTCGGACTCGGGCGGGGTGGCGTCAAGGCCGCCACCAGCCTCCGGAGGCACGTCGGCCTCCGTCCCGTCCGTTGCCGAGTCGTCGTCGGCGGCCCCCTGGTTGGGAGTCTCGTTCTCGTCCGGACCCTCGCCGGGGTCGAGGGCCGTGATGGACTCCGCGCTGTACGACGGCAGCATCACGACCGCCTCGTCCAGCCAGTTGCGCGCACGCTCCGCGCTCGTCACGGTCAGCTCGTTCGGCTTGCCGAACTGGTCGACGAACGCCCGCTTGAGGAGGACGCGATCCTCCTGCAACGCGATGTCGTCCATCATCTGCACCATCGCGCTGATGACGTCGGCCTCAGCAGGAGCCTCACCCTCGTCGAGCCAGCCCATCAGGATGCGCCAGAACGCGGCGTCGGGCTCGTGCACGACGGCGTCCTTGAGGAGCAGGCACCGCGTCTTGTTGATGACGAGGTTGTGGTGCACGTCCATGTCGCCCACGACCTGGAACTCGTACTCGACGCCGTCACGCTGCTGGGGCGCCATGCCGACCTTCTTGATCGTGGTGTTGCCCTTCTCGTCCTTCTCCTGGACGTAGTCCATCTTCGACCGCATGGTGACGAACAGGTGGCCAGGGAACGAGAGCAACGCCTCGATCAGCGCGTTCTGCTCGGGCGTCCCCTCGGACCATGCGGCGAACTTGTTGCCACCGTGGCGCTGCTTCGCCTTGTCGACGCGCTCGAGTACGCCGCCGGTGGAGAACCACCCGTGACTCAGGCTGTCCACCATCAGCCCCTGGAGGCCGGCGTCGGTCGCCGCCTCGATGCGCTCGATGTAGCGCTGCGGGGAGTACGGCGCGTACAGCGACGCGTGGGCGAAGTCGAACTCGTTGGCGTAGTCGAGTGCCGAGTCGCGCTCGGTGTCGATCACGCCCCACTTGTACGAGCCGTCCTCGTTGAGGTCGCCGCCGCACAGGAGGCGCAGCGCCATCATCGAGGTGAGGCTCTTGCCGCTGCCGGTCGGTCCGCAGAGGGCGACGCGCGCCGGCCGGCGGCGCTTCGCGGAGGGCTTGAAGAACTGGTTGTCGGGCATGGTGTTGCTCCTTCTGCTCAGTGCTGTGGGGTTGGGGCTAGAACGGTTCGGGCTCGCGGACCCCGCCGACCGCGGGCAGGAGGACGGCGGGTTCCTTCGTGAACCACGGCATCCGCACGACGGTGAGGCCGCGCTGGTGCGCGTGGTCGACGAAGCCGGCCTGCACGATCCGGTGCTCGCGCAGGTCCTGGAGCAGGTCGAAGTACTCGGTCCAGCCGAGCTGCACGTCGAGATACAGGTGGGAGTGCCCCGGCGTCGACGACGGGACGAGCATCGCCGGGAAGTCGAGGTCGATGACCGGCGCGTGCATCCCGTTCGGGAGCAACGACGTGACGACGTTCGCCGGCCGTTCGCCCGTCGGGTCCACGAGAGGGACGTCGTCGCGGTAGTCGGCCTTCGCCATCGCGACCGGGTCGATGTGCTTCGTGATCCGCGGCAGCATCAGGCCTCCTCGGGGACCAGCGCGATGGCTGGGCCCGGCCGATCGACGTCGTCGTCGGCGAGCGCGGCGGCGAGTTGCTGGCGTTCCAGCACCTCGACGACCTTCTCCAGCTCCTTCGGCCGCGGCGTGTCGGTCGAGACGTCGAACTTCCGCTCGCGCTCGACGACGGTCACACCCGCCGGGACGGCGCCGCCTTCGGCGATGCCGAACACCCGACGCACGAGGCGGCCCTTCTCGTCGGTCTCCTCCTGGGTAAGGAGCCGCTTCGCCGCGGTGCGGTCGACGGTGCGCGCCGGCGGCGGGGGCGGCTCGTGGAGCGCAGCCGGGAGGTGCTCGAGTGCCCACGTGACGAACGCGGGCGTGAACTCCCACTCGGGCTGCTGGTCGCGCGACACGAGCTTCCCGTTCGGGAGACGGATGGTGAGCACCGTGTCGTCCTGGGCGTGCTCCATCCGGTGGTAGCTCGTCGCCCGGGCGACCTCGCGCATCTCGGCTGCGGCGATCATCACGAGCTCGGCGTGGAGCCACTCGGCGATGCGCTCGGTCTCGATGCGCGCGATCTCGACCACCTGCGCCGCGCGGCGGCGGTGCTGGTCGACGCGCCGCAGGATCCGGTCGGCATGCGCCCGGTCCGAGACGATCGGGACACCACCGTCGGCGGGCTCCGGATCGTCGCCGAAGAGGGCGTCCTCGAAGGCATGGAACACGTCCTCGGTGAGCATCGGCACCTCCATGGGGTCGCCTGCTGGCAGATTCGTCCCGTGATTCTAACGCACTAGCATCAGGAGATGCAAGAGCGTTAGCAGTCTCCTAGCACCGTGGCCAGCGCGGCCTGATGCTCGGGGCTCGGGATGTCGAGGCCGCGTTCCCACCGGGAGACCGCCGACCGGGTCACGCCGACCCGGCGCGCGACGTCGAGCTGGCGGAGCCCCGCGCACTTCCGGGCGCGCCGGATGTCGTCGCCCGTCACGCGATCGCCACGAACGGTGCAGGCGCGCCGGCGGCCACGTCCCAGTCGATCGGCGGGTACCAGCGGACGCCGTGGGCAACCCACGCCCGGGTGAGCTCGTCGGCGACCTCGCACCCGGCGATGGAGAGGACGATCTCGAGGTGCCGGCGGCAGAACACGGGGCCGTGGCCGACGTCGTAGACCACCGGCTCGGAGAGGAGGCTGACGTGGGCGAGCTCGTGGGCGATGACGACGTCATGCCAGGCCCACGGCCAGGCGTCGGCGTCGATCGGCTCGCCGTGCTTGAGGGCCAGGCGAACCTGGGCCTCGGTGGCGTCGTCCCGGAACCCGGGGAAGCGGACGAACCACCGTTCCTTGAGCCGGCTGTCGATGCCGCCACGGGCGGCGCAACGGTTGCATCCCTCCCGGCCGGGGTGGTTGCACTCGCCCCAGCCGTTCGGGGCGATGCGGCACCGGACCGGGTTCGGCCAGCCGCGGCCCACCCACCAGTCGGATGTGGTCACCGAGGCGACGCACGCCTCCATGTCGGCCCGAGATCGGTAGCGGGTCCCGCCCACGACGCTGCTCTCGGCGTCGTACACGGCACCCCGTTGGGGATCGTCGGCCGAGAACCTCACCGGTGTCGTGCCCGTCGACGCTCGGACAGGAGGCGCCACCAGGCGGCGGCGAACACGACGAGCAACCCGAGGATGAGGCAGAACCCGAGGCCTCGACCGGTCGCGGCGTCACCGACGATGGCGAAGGCGGTCAGGAACGCGGCGATCCCGATCGCCGTCCAGACCTTCACGAGGGGGCCTCGGGTGAGGGGAGGAGCGCCTCGACGTCGGCCCGGCGGAACAGATAGGTGCCCGTGGAGGCGGGCAGCTTCTGGGCCGGGACGAGCCGTCCGGACTGCACGTAGTTCCGGATGGTCTGGCGCCTCCGCCCGAGGAGCTCGGCTGCCTGGGCGGTTGTGAGCAGTTCGTCCGGGTCTGAGGCCCGCAGATCCTTCGGCACTCGCACAGACTCGCGAATCCGAAATATTTTGTCAACTGGAAATCAACGGAAGTTCACCGCCCGGCCTTGTCAACTAGCAAAGAACTCGCTACCGTGCGCGGCATGACAATGCAACCCATTGGTCCGGGAATCCCTCCCGAGGAAGGATTCGAGGACCGTTTCCACATGGCGATGTGGCGAGCCAAGCTGACGCCCCCCAAGCTCGGACGCCTCATCGGAGTCAGCGACACCACGATCCGGAACTGGCAGAACGTCGATCACGCCGCGCGTCCAAGCGACGCCGACGTGCTCATGCTCGCGGTGGTTCTGGGCGTGCCCGTCGAGAGTCTCGATCCGCAACACCCGTTTGCCGGTATCCGGTGGACCTTCGGCGTGGACCCCGACGACCCTGCGTACGCCCCCAGGGACTCGAACCCTGAACCTAGTGGTGTCGTGCCCTTCCCGATGTCACGCATCCGACACGCCCGGGTACGGGTCCCCGCCTAAAGCGCGTGAGCAATTTCGCCGAAATGCTCCCGCAGTGTGGCCCGGTCGGGCAGGCGGCACCGAGCCGTCAGCCGGGCACGCACGCCCGGGGGGAAAACATGCACCTGATCGACGAGCACTGCGCGCACCTCGTGCGCCTCAACCGACGACCACGCACGATCGAGCAACGCCGCTGGTGCCTGATGCGCCTCGGCCGCCACCTGGCGCCAGGCAGCCTCCTCGACACGACCGTCCACGACCTGCGGTCCTTCACGAGCCGCGCCGACTTCGCCATCGAGACCAAGGCCGCCGAGGTCGGGCACCTCCGCAGCTTCTTCCGGTGGCTCGTCATCGAAGGGCTCCGCGACGACGATCCGACGACGCGCCTCGAGCGTCCCACCCGCGAGCCCGGGCTCCCGAACCCCATGCCCGACGAGCACGTCACGCACGCGCTGCGCAACGCACCCGAGCCGTTCCGGTCCTGGTTCTACCTCGCCGCCTACGCGGGGTTGCGCGCGTGCGAGGTCGCGCCACTCGCCGGCGAGGACGTCACGGGCGGGATCATCATCGTGCGCGAGGAGAAGGGCGGCGGCATGGGCACCGTCCCGCTGTCACCGATCCTCGAGCCGATCGTCGCCCGCCATCCACGTGCGGGGATCTGGTTCCCCCACCGGGGCTACGGACCCTATGGGCCCGTCTCGCCCGGCCAGCTCCAACGCCACGCGAACCGGTGGCTGCACGACAACGGGATCGAGCACACCTTCCACAGCCTGCGCCACTGGTTCGGGACGAACGTCTACCGGGCGACCCGCGACCTGCGCGTCACCCAAGAGCTCATGCGCCACAAGTCGATCCAGTCGACGATCCGCTACACGAAGCTGTTCCCCGACGACGGCCGCCACGCCATCGGACTGCTACCCGCCGTGTGAGCGGGCGGCCGTTGGGATAGTTGCCCGAATCGAGCAGGTCGCGCGAGGCTGTCCAGGTATGGGCGGGACGGGCGCATGCAGGTCGGCGAGGCACAGGCGGTCCCCATGAGGTGCTGCGCGTGCGACCAGCGCGCCGTGTGGATCCTGTGCGTCGGTGCCGGCCCGGCTGCCGAGCCGGACGAGCGCATCTACTACTGCGCCGGACACCGGCCGCTGGCACACACGGTCGAGCGCCCGGGCGCGTACGTCTACCTTGCGCGGGTCCACACGCCCTTCGCGGGCCAGGCGGTTGCCCGGGGTCCGGCCCTGAACTGATCAGCAGGCGTCGTGGAGGTGGTGGAGCCGTACGGCCGCGTCCTCGATCCGGGCGACGGCCCGATCTCGGGCGGGGTTCGGTGCCGGCGGTGCAGCGAACGCGTCGGCGACCGCGGCTTGGAAGTCGGCGGTGAGGCGGGCGATGCACGACTGCTCGCGCTGGGCATCACGGATCTGCGCCTGACGGGTCAACGCGAGCGTGCCGACCACGAGGGTGACGACGATGGCGACGCCAGCGACGACGACCAGCGCGCTGCCGACGAACCGGTTGACCCGCTCCGACGCGGTCACCGGCCGCCGCCGACGACGGCGATGTTGATCGCGAGGAGGATGCACGCCGTCGTGACTGAGACGAGTAGCCCGACGAGGACCCGGCGGATCCCGCCGAGCTCCGAGCGCAGGGCGTTCATCGTGAGCTCGAACTCGTCGATGTCTCCCTCGAGGAGCGCGACGCGCGTCTCCTGGTCGAACGCCTGGCGGGCGGCGGCGCGGCTGGCACTCACCGGCGGCTAGTTGTTCGGGGTGGCGGCACCGGTGAAGGTGCCCGAGATCGTGAAGCCCGACAGGTCGATCGACCCGCCGCCGGCGGGCGGCGCGTTGTTCACCACCGCGGCGGAGAGGAGTGCGTCGGTCGTCCCGTTGCGGATGATCGTCGGGTCGCCGTGGGGCTTCCCCTCGAGCGCGGCGACACTCCAGAGGGTCTGGATGGCGGAGAGCTCGGCGGGGCCGGTGACCCACGTCTTGGTCTTCGTGTTCGGGTCGTAGACCCACACGGCGCCGGACGCGTCGACGTAGAGGCCAGGGAGCATTCGAGAGTCCTTCCTCGGGGGTGTGGCGGCTCCGGTGACACGGTCGAGGAGCGCCTGTAGCGGGTAGTTCGGGCCGGGATCCCAGTGGCCGTCGTTGCCGGCGAACACCTGGGACACCTCGTTGTGGGTGGTGATCCCGTCGCGTTCACCGCCAGCGAGCGCCGCCGCGTCGAGGAACACCGGCCGGATGTGCGGGAACTTCCCGACCCAGCCCCGGACGACCTCGGCCGCGTTCGCGACGACAGCCGACGAGTACGGGTCCGCCCACTCCTCAGCAAGCTGCCCGGCCCGGCCGGCCTGCTCGAGGTGGAGCGCGAAGTTGTTGACGCCACCCGCCCCGTTGGTCCGGTTCTCGTCGGGAGCACACCGGACAGCGGAGTCGTTGTCCACGCAGATGTGCGCCGAGCCGACCGTGGCTCCGGAAGCGAAGTAGTTGGCCATCCCCTCAGCGGCCGTGTCGCCCTCGTTCGTCTCACCCGAGTGGAGCACGATCAGGTTGGGGATCGTCCCACCCGGCCGTGGCCCCTGATAGGCCGCGGCGACGTACGCGAGCGCGTCGATGTCGATCACGGTGGGTCGGGATCCTCAGCCGACGCCGAACGACGACGTCTTGTTGGCAAGCGCCGTGTCGGCACCTCCGGTGATCGTGACCCTGGATCCGGCGGCGGCCACGATCGTGACGACGAACACGGACAACGCCCCTCGCCAGGTGGTCGCCCCGCCGGTGTTCGTCAGGTAGGTGGCGAGCGCGACGAGACCCGCGCAGATCAGGGCGACGATCGACTTGACGAGCCCGGTCGCGTACGCCTTGGTGAGCAGCGCGACGACGAACGGCAGGACGACTCCGCCCAGCAGGGCGATGACCTGCGCCTTGTCGAACAGGTCCGGGATCGTCGCGGCCTGGCCGGTCTGCGCGACGGCGACGCCGGCGAGCGCGAAGACGATCAGCGTGATGAGCGCGATGAGCACGAGCAGATGCAGTAGTCGCCGCACCGGGCAACCTCCTCGACTGGGGTCGACACAAATCTTCGCTTTCGAGGTCTGCCCCCACAGGGACCGCGTGGGGACCTCAGGCCGCGGCGGCGGACGGCAAGGGCGGCATCGCCCACACCTCGGCCCGCATCGTCCCGTAGCGCCCGGCAGGGGCATAGAACGACGACGTCGCGCCGGACGAAGCGACCGCCGGCGTCCAGATGTAGAACTCGCCGGGCACGAGCCCCGACGCGATCCGCTCGTAGTGCACCGGGCTGGCGACCCCGGCAGTGCCGAGCCACGGCGACCCCCACTGGACCGACGTGCCTCCGGAGAACAGGGTGACGTCCGCGGCGAGGTCGACATCCCGCACGCCGACGATCCCGTTCACGCCCGTCCCCGAGCTCACGAAGCCGCCCCACCACTTGTAGCGGACCCGGCCTGAGGCGGGCGCCTGGAACGTGGTCCGCAGTCCCGTGTCGATCTCCACGAGCGTGGTCGTCGTCGGCGACCGGTCAGTCCCGGTGTCCTCGACCTCCGCGAGGAGGCCCCGCTCGACCGGCCAGTGGTCGATCGGCCCCACGACGAAACAACCATGCGGCGGCACGAACGCACACATCACCCGGGTCCCCGCGGCGAACGGCTCCCCAGTGACGTTCTGGGCGTACGTGGCGACCGAGTCGCCGTCGAGACGCACAGACGCGATGACACCGGTCGGGATCTCGGCACTGCCGACGTCGGTCGTCACCGGGTACCCGGTGTCGGCCGCCAATGTGCCTGGCCGGAACCGGACCTGCCCCGACCGTTTCACGGCCTGGAGCGCTGCGGCCGACGCCGCATCCGAGATCAGGTCCATCATCCACTTCGGGACGAGCGGATCCGCCATCAGGCCCCCAACGTGTCGGGCGCGCCGCTGCCCTCGTTGATCGACCCGTAGATCCGACGCAGCGAATGGCGCATCGCAACGCCTTCGCGCAGCGTCAGCACCCACTCCTGCTCCCGGTACAGCGCCCCGAGGAACTGCACCACACCGAACGTGTCGTGGCGCGGGTCGGGGGTCGACTCGAACTCGACCCAGCGGTACGTCGACGAGTCGGACGCATAGCGTGCCGCCGCAGTGGCCGCAGCCTGAGCCGAGTCCGTGATCCCCTGCGACTCCCACACGTCGGTCACGTAGAAGCCCCGGTTCAGCAGCGAGTAAGGCGCCTCGTCGGGCACCTCGAACGTGCCGTACACCTCGGCATCGTTGGCACCAGACCCGATGACCACGTAGAGGTTGGGGGCGTCGAGGAGGTCGTCGCTCTCGACGATGGTCCCGTCGACGATCCGCCCGCCCGCCTCGTACGTGTGCTCGGCCGCGACGCTCGCCAGGTCGGTTGCCGGCCGGACAACCATCGTGCCGCCGTTGTCGAAGTACGGCGAGAAGTAGCCGATCATCGCGCAGAGCTCGGCGAGGATCTGGAAGCGGCTGGTCCCCACGGGCCAGGCGACGGGGTTACCGATCTGGTAGCTCGACGGGCTGATCGACCGGTTCGGGATGTCGGTCGTCAGCTCGTCGATCGCCGCCGTGATCGAAATGCCTTCCGGGTAGGAGACCCCGTAGTGCAGCGGCTGGTCGAGGATGAGCGTCTGGTCGATGAGCGCCCCATCGAGGTGCAAGCCGTACGAGCGGCGTCGACGAGAGGCATCGGCCCAGAGGAACACGCCGCACTCGAACTCCTCGCCGCCGACGAGCCACATGGGCCGGATCCGGTCGGCGATCGTGTCGACGTCGGCCTCGACCGACGGCGGCAGCACGAGGTTGTCCATCGTGCGCTTGATCGTCCGGTTGACGTTGTTCGTGACCGCCGGCGGCTGCTCGCGGTCGGGCGCGTCGATCTCGCCGATCTTCGTCAGCGTGGCGTCGAGGAGGTCGTAGCGGATCGTCGACGAACGCCGGCTGACACCGTCGAGGTCGAGCAGCTGCGCAGCGGTCGGCATCGAGCTACCCGTCCGGCGGGGTGGTGAACGTGTCGGAGATCTCGGTCACCCGGACGGTGGAGTGGTACCGCTGCAGCGGCTCGAGGTGCCGGCCCTCAGGGACCTGGACCTGGGCGAGCCAACGGTTGCCGTGCGGGTCGAGCACACACACGTAGGTCAGATCGTCGTTCTCGGCGATCGCGCGCAGCGCCGCGAACACGGGCATGCCGATCGACGTCGGCGTGGTGTACACGCTGACGATCAACGGCAGATCGAAGGCGACCCCGCGATCTTCGGTCGGCTTCAAGGCGACCTGCTTGTCACGCCCGTAGATCGAGAGGAACTCGACCTCGTCGGCGTCGAGGAACTCGTAGGTGATCTGGGGCTCACGGTTGAAGGCCACGTTCAGCGTCGGGGCTTCGTTGCTGACGAACAGCCACTCGACGTCCTCGACCGGTGGGGTCACCCCGGCTGAGAGCGTCGACCACGCGGAGAACGCCCCGTCGAGGCGCAGCACACGGATCCGGTACTGCGCGGCGACGCCACGCTTGCCTTCGTAGTCCACGAACGATGTGGTCGCCTCGGTGTCGACCCGGGCGATGTCGCTCCACGTCACCCCGCCGTTCTCGGTCCGCTGGACCTCGTAGCGAGCGAACGTCACCCCGAGCGCGGTCGCGGTCCACGACAGCGAGATCCTGGCGATCCGGTCGACCGCACAGCCGAAGCCGTCGCCCGTGAGGTCCTGCCACGAAACCGCCGCCGCGAAGTTCGACGGAGTCGCCGGTGGCGTGGACAGGGTGACGACGAGCTCCTGGTCGTTGACCTCGGCACCGTCGTAGGTCGCGAGATCGGTCGTGCCGCCGAAGGTGCGCGTCTCGGCGTTGCTCTCCGAGTTCACCGCCGCCACGATCCACGGGTTGGCCGAGTCGGTCGCCGACGAGAACTCGATGTAGTACTGGGTTGCCGTCGACAGGCCGGCCACCGACGCCAGCTGATCCAGGATCGGTGCCCACCCGTCCGAGCCCACGGGGGTGATCGCGTCGACCGCGGCGGTCGTGATCGTGCACACGCCGCCGAGCTGCACGTTGTCCGACCGCCGCTTGATCTTCACCGCCAGCGAGTCGGTCGGAGTGCCGGTGTAGCGGACGAGCGTCTGGATCACGCTGTAGTTCGTCGAGGCTGCGTTGCTGAACTCCTGCTCGGCCTTCCGTCCCGAATAGACCTCGGCGGCTTCGAGCGTGGCGTACGGCTGGCTGTCGCCGAGGTCGCTCGTCGTGCTTTGCCCGACCTGCGTGGCACCGGCCTGCACGGTGTACGTGTTGGAGTAGGCGTCGGACCATGGCGAGGCCGTCTGCAGGAACGTGGACACCCGTGCCTTGACCGACGGGAACCCGGTGGTCGACGTGCCGGCGGGGAGCGTCTGGATCGCGCCGCTCGCACTGATGGCGTTGCGCACCTCGGCGTAGTAGACGTTCCCGGCGAGGCGCTCCAGCGTGCCGCCGTCGTGCGCGCCGATCTCGAGCAGTGCCGTGGAGTCGAACAGCGTGATCGGCGTCGCCGTGGTGACGGTCGACCCGAGCTGGGTCCACGTGATGCCGTCGGTCGAGTACCAGAAGCGCACGTCGTAGCCACCCGCGCCGTTGTTGGCGTCGAAGGTCGCGGCGACGTAGCTGGCGGCACCGTCCGCGATGCCCGCGGTCGAGGCGAGCGCGGCGGTGGAGTCCTTCGTGATCGCGGCGGACCCCGCGGTCGACAGGATGAGGCGGAGGTTCCCGCCGGTGGTCACTTGGAGCGCGTAGGCGCGCTGGTTCCCGGTGGTGTTCCACTTGGCGAGGATCGTGCTGGTCGCCGCGGGGGTCCAGTCGTCCAGAGAGACGAGCGCGATGAGCGTGAGGTCGGACGCGATCGACAGGGCTGCCGTGTCGGGCGCGCTGATGTACGAGTTCGCGCCACCGCCGAGGTCGACGTAGTTCGGGCCCTTGGTCACGACCGGGGCCAGCCAGGTCGTCTGCTGGGTCCCCAGGGACGTGACGAGCCCGTAGGCGTTGAGCGTCGCCCCCGAGTAGCAGTCCTGGGAGATCGGCGGCGACGCGGCCCCGTAGAGCGACCGCCAGGTGACGGACCCTGTCGAGCCGAGCCGCCGCAACACGTACGTGTACCGGGTGGCGTTGGCCTTCAGCCAAGGGAGGCGCAGCGGCGTCTGCACGAGGATGGTCTGCCACCCGACCGAGCTCACCGTCGCCGCACCACGCGCGACCCGGTTCTCCGTGCAGTGCGTGATCTCCATCGCACAGTAGAGAAACCCGGCCGTGGTGGCCGCGCTCGACATCGACAGGGCGAGGCGGAACTCGTCGGTCGTGTCGAACCGTTCGATCTCCTCGATGGTCCACGGCTCGTTCGTCGCCGGGTTCCGGTACCACGTGGCGTAATGCGCGGTCGGCGAGTCGACGTTGAAGATGTTGTCGGGGCTGTAGTCGGTGAGCATCGGGAGGTTCCCGGCGGTGGTCACGTCGGCGGTCGACGTCGAGTAGAGCGTGCCGTTGATGTTCAGGCCGCTGCCGCTATCGCTCTTGGCGCCCGTGCCGATGTTGTACGCGGTCCAGCGGAGCGTCACCGCGAGGATCCGCTTCCCCGAGTAGTTCCCGACTCCGACCGTCATGCGGCCCTCGAAGTACGGCGAGGCCACGGTCCCATCGCCGCGCAGGTACTCGTCGTCGCCGTCGGAAACGAGGTTCGTGTAGAGCGTGCCGGCCGTGTTGTTGTCGACGCCGGTGACGTTGCCGTCGGTCACGTCCTCGTTGGGCAGGACCGTGGTGGTGGTCGTGTCCGTCGGGATCTCCGCGCCCGACGAGATGACCTCCATCTCGAACTGGCCCCCGGTGGGGACGGTAGGGAGGTACACCTCGACGGCGCCGACGAGTTCGGCGGCGAGTGACATCTGCCGGGCGACCATCGCAGCGGAGGATGATGCGATCGCGTTCGCCTGAGCGGTGTGCGGCGCCCACTCGAGACCCTTCGTCGCGGTGCTGTTCGGGTTCCAGTCCGGCATCTATCCGCCCAACGTCACTCGTGCGTTCGTCCGGGCCATCCGGCGTGCGACTCCGGCGTGGAGCCCCTCGACGACACCGTCACCCGCTGCCTTCCCAGCCCGGGCGGCGACTGCCGGGTCGCTGACACCCTGGACGATGACGTCGATCTTCGCCTCGATCACCTGGCCGCCTCGCGCGGCGCCGTAGCTGTCACCGACGGGCTGGATGGTGACCCAGCCGGGCTTCCCCCGCTCGCCCCGCCAACCGCCCCCGCGTCGGGCGGTCCCGACCATGCCGATGCCGTCGGCCGCTGCGAGACCCGCCTGCACGCCAGCGAGGCTGCGCATCCCGAGATCGCTGCTTGCGGCGTCGACCTGCGAGCCGCCGTCGGTGATGCCGAGCGCGAGGCCTTCGGAGGCCCAACGACCGTACCGGCGCATCACCTTCGACGGCGACCCGAACGCGAACGCGTCGCGGATCGACGCCAACACCTGATCGGCCAGGGACGTCGCTGAGGCGACCGCCGCACCGACCGACTTGTCGAGCCCCAGGCTGATCCCGTCGCCGGCGGCCTTGCCCATCCACTCCGTGTCGGTCACCGCCCCCAGTGCCCAAATCGCGTGAGCAGCGACCGTCGAGGCAGTCGTCTCGACGGTCGGGGTCGACGCACCGAGGCCGGTGCTGGTGCCGCTACCAACGCCGAACCCCATTGCGAACGCGGTGCCCTTGAGCTCGGGAGCGAGCGACCCATTCAGGTAGTCGTTCCACGCCTGGAGCTCGGTGTTCCCGGCGTCGACGCTGGCCTCGATCGCCGCACGCACCTCGGGCGACGCATCGGCGAGCGCCTGCGCGAGCGTCGCCCCCGCAACCGGACCCTTCTCAGCAACCAGCGCCGCGAGGTCCGTCAGCCCCTCGGACATCAGCAGCTTCACGTTGCTGGTGAACCCGGCGAGCGCGCCCATCTGCTGGCCGAGGTTCCACAGCAGCACGTCGGGGGAGAACGCCTCCTTCTGCTTGTCTGCGTACGCCTGGGCGGCGCTGACCGCATTGTCGAAGAAGCTCGACACCGTGGGCGTACCGGACGCGAGCGCCTTGACGTAGTCCTCGTACGATTTGGCCGCCGCGTCGGCGGCGTCGCCCGACACGTCGAGGCTGGTCGCGACGTCCTGGTTGCTGTCGGCAGCATCCTTGGCGCGCTTCGCGGACTCGGCGTACGCGTCGCGACCACGCTTGAGCTGCGACTCCATCTTGGTGATGACGTCCTCGGGGATCGCCAGCCGGCCGTTCTCGTCGCGGATCTTCCGGAGACCGTTCAGCACCGCCTCGGCCTGCGCAGGGTTCTTCTTCGCGAGCGCCGCGAACTTCTTCTCGTACTCGTCGACCTGCTTGCCGGCGTCTAACCATGAGGTGCGGAACTCGGCGATGCCGCCCTGGCGGAGGAACTCCGTCTGGTCGAGGGCCGCCGCACGGAAGTTGAGGGCCATGTCGTTGGCGCTCTCGCCGATCTCGTCGAGGAACACCTTGGCCGACTTGGCGTCGGAGAGGCCGATCAGCTGCTTGGTCAGCCCGTCGACCTTGGCCGCGAACTCCTCGGCCGACTCGCCGCTGTCGAACAAGGCCTTGCCGAACCCGATGGTGGCGCCGGCCGCCGCGCCGATCGCGGTGCCGTACCCCGGGAACACGGAGCCGATGGCGGCGCCGGCGGCGGCCATCCCGGCGATGCCCAACGCGCTCGACTCGGCCGACTGGCCGATCATCTGGAACGACGTCACCGCGGTGGCGGCACCACCCGCGACCTTGAGCGCCTGCCCCATGTGGTCGGCGGCGAACTGGCCCATCTTCCCCGTGTTGCCCAACGCCTCGGACACCGACTGCCACTTCGGGATGATCGTCCCGGCGACGAACACCGCGGCGAGGCCCGCCGCGGTGAGCGCCGCGAGCCCGCCGGCACCTGCCTGGGCAGGCCCAGGCAGGTCCGACAGTCCACGCGCGGCGTCGGTCGCCCGTTGGGCCATGAACCGCAGCACGGAGGTGCCCTGCGACCCGGCGCCGATCAGGCCAGTCTCGATCGCGCCACGGAGCTGCTCCATGTCGCCAGCGAGGTTGTCGAGCGACTTCGATGCGAACCGCTGCGCCGCACCCTGGTCGTCGACGGCCTTCGTCCACTTCCGGACGCCGGCCTCGCCTTCCTGGTAGAGGATGTTCGCCGCGCGGATCCCGTAGCTCCCGAAGATCACACCGAGGGCCAGGTTGCGGGACTCGTCGCTCGCGCCGACGAACGCCTCCTGGAGGTTCCCGGCGAGCTTCGATAGGCCCACGAACTTGCCTTGGGCGTCGAACACCTCGAGGTTCACGGCCTGCATGGCCTTGGTCTGCTTGTCGGTCGGCGTCGCGAGCGCGAGCAGCGCGGAGCGCAGCGCCGTGCCGCCCTCGGCGCCCCGCAAGGCGTTCGCGTCGAACAAGGCGAGGGTGCCGACCGTCTCCTCGAGGCTCGTGTTGAACAGGCGGGCAGCGACGCCACCCACGTTCTCCAGGCCCTGAGCGAGGCTCTCCACGGACGCGGTGCTCTTGTTGGCGCCGGCGGCGAGCACGTCGGCGATGTGGCCGACGTCGGCGCCCTTGAGCTGGAAGATCTTCATCGCCTGCGCCGAGATCTCGGCCGCACGCGCGAGGTCGAGCTGCCCGGCCGCGGCGAGGTTGAGCGACCCGCGCAACGCACCGGAGAGGATGTCACCGGTCGAGATCCCCGCCTTGGCGAGCTCCGTCTCTGCCTGCGCGGCCTCTGACGCCGAGAACACCGTCGCCGCACCGGCTTCGAGTGCAGCGTCGCGCAGCCTCCCCATCCGGTTCGCGCTCGCGTCGGAGACCGCACCCAGCATGGAGAGCTGCTGGTCGAACCGCATCGTGGTGACCGTGGCGAAGCCGAGCCCCGCGGTGATCGCCGCCGCGGCGATGCCCGCTTGGGTGCCGACTTCCTTCATCGCGGCGGCGCTCTGCTTGCGTTCCTCGTTCGACTGGCGTTCCTCGTCCCGCGTGCGACGCTGCGCGAGCTGGTACTGGTACAGCTCGGCCGCCGCGTGGTCCGCCGCCGGACCCATCAACGCGATGCTTGCTGCCCCATCCCGACCTGCCGCGCCGACCTGGCTCAGCCCCTGCGCGGCGCGGGTCGCTTCGGTGCTCGCACCTCGGAGCCCGACACCGATCGAGTTCGCCGCCTCGGCACCGGCCTTGAGCTGGCCGGTGCTTCCCCCGAGGCCGACCTCCAGTCCCTTGCCGGCCGCTTCGAGCTGCGCCTTGTACGCGGCGCCGAGCTCGGAGGCCTGGGCCATGGCCCGCCGGATGTCGAGCTCGAGCGTCTCCTTGACGGACATCTACTCAGCCGCCTTCGCGTTCGCGTTGGCGGCGCATCTCGAGCGCTGCGAGGTCCTCGGCGCTGTCCATCCCCGGGGCGTCGCCGTCGCCGGGTTCGACGAGCATCCATCGCACGACGTACGCGACGTTCTGGTCGAGGTCCGCGCCGTTGATCCCGCGACGTGCCGCAGAGCGGTACAGCGCCTCGTACTTGTGGCGGACAGCGGTGAGCGCATCTACTGGCTCGCCGTCGGTGGGTCCGTGCTCCCAAGGGCCAGGAAAGGGTGCAGGGTCCAGAACGTCTGCACCCGCGCCAAGATGATCGTGGCGCCGAACCACGGGGGGCACAGGTCGTCGTCGGGCAGCGGCGTGTCCGAGCACTTCTCGAACAGGAGCCGCCACCACGGGAGGACGTCGGCGACGAGCTCGTGCAACGGCCGTGCGGTGAGTGCTTCGGCCACCTCGGCCGGCACCTCGTCGGGTGCGACAGCCGCGGCGTCACGTTCGAGCTCGGCACGTTCACCCCGCTCGATCCTCGCGGCGAGGATGTCGAGGTCACGCAAGGCGCCGAGGAGCGGCGGCCGGATCGAGTACGTCACCTCGGTGCCGGTCGCGTCCGCGATGCGGATCGTGATGATCCCGGTGTCGTTGTCGAACTCGAGGCGCTTCGCCACGGTGTTCCTCCTCAGGAGCCGACAGGGCCGGCGTCGTTCGTGGTCAGACGGACACGGATCTCCCAGCCGGCGCAGCCGCCCTCGGCCTCCAGCGGCATGACGTCGACGATCGACGCGTCCTTGCAGGCGGCCATACCGGAGAACAGGGAGCACGCCCCGATGCGATCGGCGAGCTCGGTGAGCAGCGCCCACAGGTCTTCGAGCAGCACGACGGCGGCGTCGTCCAACGCGTCGTCGGACGGCACCGCGCCGGCCTCAGGCGTAGGCCAACAGCGGGCCACCGTGATCACGAACGTCGGTTCGTGAAGGACCGCGCACGACTGCGGCTGGTCCGTGACGTACCGCTCGCCGTGCGTGATCTCGCCCAGGTGCACGGTGAGCACACCGTCGCAGCATCCCGAGAGCGCCGGCCGTGCGTGGGTGATGTAACGGTGCTTCGGGAGCGGCCGGCCGGTGGTCGCCGTGGCGAGCGCCGCCGTCCCCGCGTCGAGGAGCGCCTGCGCGACGTCGCCGAGGTACGCGATGCTCACGACGTCACGTCCGACAGGATGCGACGCCACATGTCGCGCGACGTCGACCGCTTCGAGAACCAGCCGCGGTTCCGGGCGACGCCCGGCCCGGGCCGCCAGTTCACCGACCGCCGATAGATCACCTTCCCGCCGGAGACGAACCGCAGTGCCTTCGCCCGTCGCGCCCGGATCACGTGGGCACGAGGGCCCACGTCGGTGGGCCCGGCGTGATCGGCCGTGTACTCGACGGTCAGCGAAGGGTTGAGCCCGGAGAACGACTGGCGAACCCGCTTCGAGCCGTGGAGCTTGCCGCTGCGACGCTTCGGTTCGTTCATGTCAAGGACGGCGTCGACACGCTGGCGGGCCCTGGGCATGATCTGGGTGCCGACGTGGACCTGAATCGACCGTTGGAGGTCCGAAGCGAAGGGCACGGGTCGAGACTGCCAGTCGGATAGCAGTCTGGGGAGGCCCGTCTCGTCTGCGCGGGTAACGGTCCCCCTGGGGGGAGGGCCGGCTCGCGAGCATCGCGGGCGGTGGATGCGTTGATCGCGGTCGAACACGGCCATGGAGACGGCAGCTACGAGCCCGTGTCGCTCGGCGCCGGCGCCTGGGTGCCGGACCGGTTCCGGGTGCGGCTCGACGACCCAGCCCGGCCGCTCCGCGCGGTGGTGGACTTCACCGTGGTGGACGGAGCCGTCCGGGTGGCCTCGGTGAGGCAGGAGCCCCGCGACGGCGTGACGCTCGTGCCCGACGACTTTCGCCTTCCGGTTGGCCGGCTCGTCGAGACCGCGCTCGCCGCGCTCACGCTGCGGGGCCCGGTCCGCCCGGCCGGTGGGCGCCTCACGGACCACGAGGTCCTCGCCGACGCCACCGGGATCATGGTCGGTGACGTGCTGCGGGAGCGCCGGCGGCGGGTGCTGACGCCCGAGCTGCTGGCCGAGGTGGCCGAGGTCTACGCGGCGGCGCGCGCGACCCGGGTGCGGGTGCGGGTCGCGGTGGCGCAGCGGTGGCTGATCCCGGAGAACACAGCCCGGAACTGGATCGCCGCCGCACGGCGCGCCGGGCTGCTCGACCCGCGCTAGCCTCCCGCCGGCGGGGAGGTGCCTATGCGTCGGTTCGTGGTGATCGTGGCGTTGGTCGTGGCCGCCACATGTGGCGTCGCGTCGCCAGGCGTGGCGGCGAAGAAGCCACGCTTGCCGAAGGCGTGCGTTGAGGCGCTGCGCGCCGCCGACGAGCTCGCGACGCTCCAGGACTCGACCTCGAGGGCCGGGGCGAAGGTGGCCGTCGCGTCCGGGCCGTTCGTCACCGGGAACCCATCCGCGTCCGCTCAGGCGCTGCTCACCGCGCTGCAGACGTTCAACACGGCCAGCGACGAGCTTCAGGCGTCCATCGCCAGCGGCCAGTCGGCGATCACGAGCTACCGTGACGCCGCGGCGAAGTGCCGCGCCCAGAGCCGCTGATCAGGCGGTGCCGGTGCGCCGGGCGTCAGGCAGGAAGTCCGGCGACGCGACCAGGGCCGGCCGGCGCTTCTTGGCCTGCACCTCGGCGTTGAGGAACCAGTCGACCTCGCGGATCCCGAACTTGCCGTCCTCGAGGTCCGACAGCGTGATGATCTCCTCCTCGACGCCCTGGTAGGAACGCGAGCGGATCGTGGCCGGGAGGGAGCACTCCATGTTGTGCTGGCCGGCGTAGAGCTGCGCGGCGAGGAGGCGGGCAGCGAGGGTGCCGTCGGGGGGTACGACCGTGCCGAAGTACACGTCGACGTCCCATGTGTTCGGGTCGGTGGCCGGGTCCGCAGCGAGGTCCTGGCACGAGGGCCACACGTCGCCGTCGATGCGCACCAGCAGGCGGGCGTTGTCCACGCGGTACGAGCTCGCGGGGAGCACCTCGCCGTCGACGCGGACCTGGCGGATCCCGACGATCGGGTGCTCGCCGAGCAGCCGCACCTCGGAGAGCCCGGAACACCCGCACGACGGAAGGTCGCTCGCCCCGCAGCCACAGGCCCCCCATGAGGAGTTCCACCCGGAAGGGGACGCGTAGGTCGACCGCCGGCAGGGCCGCACGGTCGCCCGGCAGATCCCGGTGTACCTGAAGCCGGAGAGACGGAACAGCAGGCGCGACGACGCGTCGACGGCCTCGGCCCCGCTGGCGTAGTCCCGGTCGACGGCGGCGATCGACGTCAGCGGCGGCACGGTGAAGATCGAGTCGATCGAGCACCACGGGTCGCATGGCCCGTCGCTTCGGGCACGGCCCACCAGCCACACGCCATCTTGGATGTCGCTCGGCGTCCCGGTCGACACGAACCGGTATGCCCAGACGCCGGCGGCCGTGTTCGTGATCGTCTTCTCGAAGTGGCCGACGCTGGGGCGCGTGATCTCGGCCGCCGCGTACGTGTAGGTCGTCGCGATCCCCGACGGGCTGGTGATGGTGAGCGCGACGGTCGCCGGGTCGGCAAGCGTGCCGGCGCCGTCGAAGAAGACGGCGCGGACGGTGGTGGTCTCGCCGACCTCGTACTGCTCGTGCACGGTGCGCCTACGAAGCGGCGCTGGACACCGTGATCGCCGCGCACGCCGCCGCGGGCAGCGCCGCCTCGCGCCACTCGCCGAACGACCGGCCGATGAGACCGTCGGCGGTGACGATCGCGGTGGGCCAGTCGTCGTACGGCCCGTTCGCCGTGATCCGCGCGTTCTCCGACCCCTTGCCCTTGAGCTCGACGACCTGGAGGCCGGCGGCGTAGGTGGTGTCGGAGTGCACCCACGTCACGTACGGGACGACCCGATGCCAGTACTGGGGAGACCCGCCGATGACCGCCTGGGCGTTGTTGTCCCACGCGTAGGACCACCACTCGATGCACACCGGGTTCTGCGGCCCGTCGTCCATCCCACGCTCGAGGTAGCCCATCACCCCGGTGGCGTCCGACGGCGTGATGGCGCCGGTGAGCATCCCGATGAACGCGAGGTCGTTGGTGCAGATCTGCATCGTGAGGTCCTGCCCGACGACGATGTCGGGCTCCTGGGACTGCTGGCAGATCTGGGCGGAGCCGTTGCGCTGGATGCTCTGCTCACCGGCCTCGACACGTGGGGTGCGCTGGATCTGCACCGTCGCGTCGCTGACGTAGCCGCGGCCCGCGCCCGTACGCGGCGCGCCGGTCGCGGTGAGCTGCGTCACACGGGTGCGCAGGAGGTGCTTGCTGGCGTAGCAGATGGGAGACGGCATATGCCTTCCTTCCTCAGGATCCTGTGCCGCAGTACTCGTCGCACGGGTTGACGAACGCGGCGACCTTCACGCACGGGTCCCAGACGATCGCGACTTCACGCTCGATCCGGACCTCACGCTCGTTGTTGGGACGGTCGAGCGAGTCGGCACCCCACGAGATCGGGGTCAGCTCGCCGACCGCGACCTTGATGGGCCCGGTGCCGTAGGCCCATGAGCCGTTCATGGATCCGCTCGAGTTCTCGTCGCCGGGCGCGCCGCCGGTGTACCCGACGCCGGGCACGACGATCGTGCCGAGCGTGGTGCGCAGGAACGTGCCGTCGGGCGCGATCTGCACAAGCCCACGCGATGCCCACGCGTTCACGACGCGGGGCTGTGCGTGGATGTAGCGTCGGCCTGACATGTTGCCGTTGTCCGCGAGCAGCTGCTCGAGCTCGCCGAGCGCGGAGACGAACCCGGTCCGGCCGGCACCGTTCACCGTCGCGGTCATCGGGATCTTCTGGAGCCAGGAACCCTCGATGCGCGACCGGCGGGTGATCTGCCCGGTCGAGAGCTCGCGCTCCACGGCGATGCGGGTGACCACCTCAATCGACCGACGGAGCGTCTTCTCGACCTCGGCGCGTCGGAGGTCGGAGTTCAGGTCCTGCGGCGAGCACAGGTAGCCGACCCACACGGTGAACGCGTCGATGCTGATCGGGCCGCGGCCGTCGGCGATGATCTTCGTGGTCAACGCCGACACGGCCGACTGCCCGCCCGCCGGCTCGCACTGCCACCAGTAGGGGAAGTCCCCGCTGCTGGCGTTGTCGATGTCGAGCGGCACCGAGCACTTGTCCGGCTCGGCCGAGATGCCGTTGACCCAGTGCGGGTCGTCCGGCGCCCAGAGCACCCCCGGGGCGTCGAGCAGGTTGAACGGGGGACGAGACGCGGCGAGCAGATCCGCGGGCACTGCCCAGCGAGGTCCGATCGACACGTCCCGTCCCTTCGTTCGCTACTCGTGGAGGCAGTGGCTCTAGGAGCCGCTGCAGAGGGCGCTGGTCTTGCTCGACGCCGCCTGGCTGTCACCGGCCGGGCAGGTGGTGAGCAGCAGGTTGAGGGCGAAGGGACCGAGCCACGCCAGGCCCTCGAACGTCTCGACGAAGATCTCGAAGTCGTTCGTGTTGTTGAGCGTGGAGTCCCGGACGATGCCCAGGTCCAGCTGACCGCCGTTGAGGTACACGACGGTCCCGTCGATGAAGACGGGGATCTCGAGCGTGTCCGGGAAGTCGGCCAGGTTCTGGTTGTCGGCGTTGGTGACGAAGGTCTCCGCGCCGGTGGGCACGTCCCACACGTAGGTGCTCTCGACGCCGGACGAGGCGATGACCTGGCGGGCCCACGCCTCGTCGTGGGTGAGCGTGTCGTCGCCGGGCTGCTGCATCGTCACGTCGGCGAGCGTCATGTCGAGCGCCTCGCGGGCCAGGACGGCACGGATCCGCGGGGCGTCGCCGAGACGCTCCACGTACTTGATCTGCGCCTTCGCCTGGAGCAGGTGGTGCTTGAGGTCGCGGGCGGTCCCGGTGAAGCCGGTCTGGGTGACGTCGATGTTGACGTCGGCCAGGAGCCGGTCCAGCAGGTTCTTGTCGGCGACGCGGGCGTGGGCGGCCCGGGCCAGGGCGATGTTGTGCGCCATGTCCTCGGGGAACGCCTTGGCCTGCATGTTGCCGAACCGCAGCCGGTAGAGCACGGCGTCGAGGTCCGCGGTCTGCACGGTGCGGCAGGCGATGGTCTGCCGCTGCTTGGTGCTGCCGCCGGGCGTGGCGTCGACCGCCGCGGTCCAGAGGTTCACGCCCGCGTTGGCGGTCGCCGGCCCACCGGTGGTGATGCTCGACAGCCGTGCCGCACGGACGAACTGGATGCCGCCTCGGTCGGCGCCGATCTGCGGGAGGGAGTCACGGAACGGCCGCGACGCGTTGGCCACGTCGGGGATCTCGTATCGGGGCTCCCTCGGGGCGCACCAGCCACCCGACGCCGTCACGGCCTCGGGGTCGCTCGCGGCGGCCACGATGGCGTCGATCTTCGCCGCGGCGTCGTACGGGCTGTCGGTGTGGTCGATCCGCATCTCGCTCGGGAAGTCGAGCTTGATCGACGCCACGGTCACCTTGTCGGCGATGCCGCTCTGTGCCTCGAGGAGGTCGGCCCGGGCGGCGATCATCCGCTCGCCGATGGCCACCATGTCGGCGGCGTCGGCGGCGGTGCCGTCACGGAGCTGCCACCGGGGCCGGGCGACCATCTCGTTCGGCCGGGGGCGTGCCGCCTCGGGCCGGGCGTTGATGAGCGCCGCCATGGGCGGACGCTGGCGGCGACGGGCCGGCGTCGGCGTGGTCGCCGCGGTGACCGGCTCGGGCTCGGGCTCGACGACCGGCTCGGGCTCGGGCTCGGGGTCGGTGACCTCGGCCACGACCTCGGGGTCCTCCGGGTCCTCGACCTCGGCGTCGGCCTCGTCGTCGACGAGGATCTCGGCGGCGAGGTCGTCGGCCGCACCGGCACGGGCGGCGGCGTCGGCCTCCGCCTGCGCGGCGACCTCGGCTCGCTGTGCCTGCTCGGCCCGCACGACCTGCACCGCGTCGCGGATGCTGGTCAGCGCCTCGACGTCGTCGGGGTCGGTGCCCTCGACCTCACCGGCTCGGATGGAGCGGGCATGGTCGGACAGCTGCTGACGGGCAGCGGCGAGCTGCTCGTCGTCGAGGCCGGCCAACTCGTCGGTGGCGGTGGCCTCGTCCAGAAGGCGAGCGATGAGCTCTGCGATGGGGTTCATCCCGGTTCCCTTTCACGTACTCAGGTCGCCGCGGTGAGCGGCGTGGATTCCTGGGACCGGGAAGGGGACCGACGAGGTCTGCACCCACCTGTGACTCCCTGACGAGGTCGAGGAGTCCCGGGCTCATTCACTTGATGGTGGTCACCGTACTGCTAGCGGGCAGGCAGTCGGGGGACCGGTTTCGGGTGTCGGCTCAGGTGCTCTGACCTGCGGCGATGAGGTCGGCGAGGCTGCGCGTGGTCGCGGCGTCGACATCGGTGTCGACGTCGTCGGCGGTGCCGTCGAGTTCCTCCAGTCCCGCCATGATCTGCGCGGCCTGCCGGGCGCGCGCCTCCTGGAGGATCGGGCCGAGCGTCGCCTCGAACTGGCCGAGCCGGTCGAGGACGCGGTCGAGCGCGGTCGTGGTGCCGGTGCCGCACGAGCAGGCGGCGGCGTGCTCGGGTGCCTGACCGCGCAGGATCAGCGCGGTCGGCTCGCCACCGGAGAACGATGCGACGAGGGCCGGGTAGCCCTGGTGGTTGACCATGAGCACGGCGATGAGCTCGAGCCGCCCGCCGATGATGCGCCAGTCACCCGACGGGCCCGACGCGGTGAGCGCGTGGACCAGCTCGGGTGGCGTGCCCGGGCGGACCATGCCGGCGACCCAGATGCCGTGCTCGTCCTCACCGCAGACGACGTCGGCCGCGGCGAGGCCGGTGTGGGCGTAGTGGTCCTTCGCCGCGAGCCACGAGATGCCGCGGGTGGCGGCGTGGTCGGCCGAGATGAACACGGGCCCGGTCTGGACGAACGAGCCGTCGGCGCAGCGCACACCGCGGCCGTCGACGCCCACGATGTACGAGTAGGACCCGCCGCGGGGGATCTGGACGCACCGGTTGGCGAAGCCCTGGTGGCACTCGCCCCAGCCGTACAGGTGGCCCCAGATGCGGCCGTCCTCCTCGACGTGGAGACCTGAGCGGGAGGTGAGGCCCGGGTTGGCGAACCAGTCGGCCGGCGGGCGGAACACGTCGGGCTCGGGCTCGACGAGCTCGAGGACCGTCCCGCCGGAAGCGACGACCGCCTCCTCGAGCTCGATGTACGCCTCGCGGAACGCGGGGAACGGCACGACTGCCGCGGCCCCGATCTCGGGGGCGTCGATGATGAGGAGGTCGTTCTCCTCGTCGTACTCGATGGTCCCGTCCGCGGGCGCCGCCTCGATGGACACGCCGCGCAGGTTGCCCGAGTCGAGCAGCCGCTCGACCTCGCGGCCCTCCTCGTTCGGCGAGTCCTCGCTGCCCAGGTCGATGACGCCGGTTCCGCGGATGAGGTTCCCGTCGCGGGTGATCGTGTCGATGCGCCCGACGACGAACTCGCCGCCGGTCTGCATGCCGCCGTGGCTGGTCTCGCGCTGCCACATGAGGGTCAGCGGGAGGGTGCGCCACACGACGTTCGTCATGACGCGCCGGTCGCTGGTGGGCTCGCCCTCGACCATGAGCACGCCGCTCCACGGCCGCTCACGCACCGTGGACGCGTCGTCCGTCGGGGCATCGGCGGCTGCGGTCACCTCGACCGGGGCGGGCGCGTCGACCGGCTCGGGTGCCTCTCGTGCCTTGAGCGCGTCGAGGTGCTCCTGGGCTGCATCGGCGGTCGCGAAGTAGCCGACGACGCTGTCGCCGGCAGTGAGGGCGAACGGCTGGTCGGCGGGGCAGCCGGGATGGTTCTCGACGATCTCGTACATCAGCGTGCTCCTTGGTTTGCTAACAGGCTAGGAGTTCGGACCGGCTCCAGGGCGGTCCGCTCCAGGTGGCACAGGCAGCCCGGATGGTCACCCGGCCAGTAGAGGGACACGCCCGGCCATCCGAGGCTCGGGTTGGCGAGCTGCTCGTCGTCGGGGTCGGCGAACTCGAGGCCGTCGAGGGCCCGGTGCGGCTCGAACGGCCGGCGCCGCCATGACTCGGGCCCGTACACCCACCGGTAGGCGGTGGCCACGTAGCCGGCTTCCCGCAGCAGCCGGTCGATCAGGTCGCCGGTGAAGTACGACGCCGCGTGTTCGCCGCCGCCACCTGCGGCGCGCAGAGCGTCACGGACCAGCCCGGGCGGGACGAGGGACCCGTCGGCCTCGCCGACGTCCACGACCCCGTCGGGATGCTGGAGCAGCCGGGCGGCGACGACGGTGAGCCCCGCCATCAGGGCGAGGCGGCCGACGTCGCGCCGCTCGGCCAGGTCAACACGCGCCTGGTCGGCCTGCGGATCGGGCAGGTCGAGCTCGGCGATGAGCGCGTCGGCTTCGGCGTCGAGACGGGCGTCCCACCACTGGCCGGCGCGGGCGAGCGTCACGGCCATGAGCGTCGCCGCGGCGGCTTCGTCGTCTTCGGCTGCGGTGAGTCGCCGCACGAGCGCGGCCCCGAGGATCGGGGCCTCCTCGAAGCCGCCTGACTGGACGCACTCGATCAGCGTGCGGGCGGTCGCGTCCTTGAGCGCGAGGGACCGGACCCGGGCGTTCGCCTTCTCGAGCGCGCGGCGCATCACCTGGTCGACGTGCGCATGCGCGTCGCGCAGCAACGCCATGTCGGCCACGTTGAGGCGGGCGGTGAGCCGCCGGGCGAACGTGTCGGTGACAGCGAGGGCGATGACGGACGCGTCGGGCGGACCCTGCGCGGGCGGCTCCTCCTTGGCGGGTGCCTGCTCGGGGTCCGGTTCGGGTTCGACCTCGTCGGCAGGCTCGTCGACAGGCTCGTCGGGTTCCTCGTCGGCGTCGGGCGCGTCCTCCTCGCTGTAGCCGAGCTCGCGCCGGCCGGCCTGCTTGGAGATCAGCTCGTGGTCGAGCGCGTCGAGGGCCCGCTGGCCCTTGTCCGGGTCGGAGACCAACGACGCCGCGTCGTACCAGATCTCGAACCGGTCGGCGTTCTCGACGCCCATCTCGGTGAGTGCCGGCCGGAGGTAGTTCACGGTGAGCGCGTCGACGATCAGCATGGCGAGCGGCTCGATGTGATTCCGGAAGGCGTCGTCGGAGATGAGCCACGCCGTCCAGTGGTTCAGCCCACCCTTTCCGGTGAGGATCTCGGGGGGCAGGTCGATCGCCGTCGCGAAGCGTTGGAGCAGCTCGGCACGTAGCTGCGCCATGATCTTGTCGACGCCCTGGTCCCAGCGGAGCAGCTTGTCGGACCCCATCTCGGCCCAGCGTTCGTCGTCCATGTAGACGACGAGCGGCACCTGCGCGAAGGCCGAGCCCTGGTCCTTGATCGCGGTGCCGGCAGCCTTGATGAAGTCGGTGACGAGCCGGTCCTCGTCGGGCGCGCCGTCGACGCCGACGATCAGGTTCCCGTCACGCATGCTGTTCGGGAGGAACAGCACGCCGGGGCCCTTGAGACGCGACGTCGTCGCCGAGTGGATCGCCTTCGTGAGCGACCACAGCTCCTCGAGGATCCCGAGCGCCGAACGCATCGGGGAGTCGGCCCACTGGGAGTAGCGGGGATGGGCCCGCCAGATCCGGTAGGCGACGGCGTCTTCGGCGAGCATGCGCCCACCGTCGGATGCCGACCGGCCGGGCGCGGTGAGGACGATCCGTTCGGTGCCGCTCTTCTGCTCGAACTTCACCTCGTCGACCGAGTAGACGTCCCACCGCTCGTCGAGGTCCGGGTAGTCCGCCGGGTCGGGTTCCCCCACGAGGTAGCACTCGCCGGGGACGAACAGGTGCACGCCGAACGCCCGTTGGATCTCGCGCCGGCCGCCGAGCGGCGACGAGAGACGCTCAAGCGCGTCGTCCGCCGCGGCGGCCTCCACGTTCGTGTACCCGAGCTCCTCGTCCCCGTCGGAGTCGAGCGGGATCGGGTCGTCCTTCGGACTGGGCCGGATGCCGACGTACAGGTCGAGACGCGACTGAGCGTCGCCCATGAACCGGGACGCGAAGCGGACCTCGCCGATCTCGTCGTAGAGCTCCCAGACTCGAGACTGCCAGCCTTCAGCCTTCTTCAGGTGTGCCTGGCTGACCTCGTCCGGGGTCGGCGAGACCTGCTTCGACGCGGCGGTGACGATGCTCGATGCCGCGGGGGCGCGTCGACGACGCGAGAAGAGAGAGGCCATCCGATCTGACGGTACGAAACCGACCCTGCCGCTACAGGGACCGCATCGCGTGCGTGCGGATGGCCTCGACGGCAAGCTCGGCGGCCCGCCCGCGGGTGCGCTGCGGGTACACGATACCGGTCACGGTCGCCCGCATCGCGGCCCACTCGGGGGCGAACGCCTCGTTCAACGCACGGGGCAGTTCGTCGGGTTCGTCCGCTTGGGGGCCCGGAATCTGGTCCCAGAACCGGAGGCCGTGGTGCACGTCGCGGCGGTAGCGCGGGTGGTTGAGCGCCACGACGGGGATGCCGAGCGCGGCGGCCTCGTACAGCACGCTGGAGTTGTCGACGGCGAGGACGTCGACCCAGTCGACGAGCTCGTCGAGCCGCAGCGCGAACGGGAGCTGCCAGCGGTCGAAGTGTCGGACGAGGGTCTGGGCGATGCGCGGGTGGGCGTGGCCGGCGACGGAGAAGCGGCGGGGATCGAGGGCGGGGATGGCGTTGCGCCAGTACGTGAACGTCTCGCGGGTCTCGGGCACGAGGGAGCAGTCCCAGTGGAAGGCGAAGCCGACCCGGACACGGCCATGGAGATCCGGGCGGCGCTCCATCGCCGCGCGACATGCGGTCAGGTGGTCGAGGTGGGGCGACCCGATCACCTCGACCGGCACGTGCGGGTACCGGGCCCGCTCACGCGCCGCGGTCATCTCGTTCGTCGTGAGGAACAGTACGACGCGGTCGCGGTCGGTGCCGCCCGAGTACGACGGGTGGGTGGCCTCGTCGATGTAGGTCTGGCCGGCGCCGTGCTCGAGGTAGATGACCGGCCGGCGGCCGTGGACCTGCGTGTAGTCCTGGTAGTTGGCGACGATCGTGGGCGGGCCGCCGTGGTGCGGGTAGCCGGCCGTCGCTTCGATGCCCCGGGCGGCGGCGTACTTCACGATGAGGCGGTGCGCGGCCCAGAACGCGCCGCGCTCGTCCTCGGGGAGGGCGCGCCAGATCGGGGCGATGTGGTCGACGAGGTGCTCGTGCGATGCCGCGGCGTCGATCACCTGGTGACCGCGGGGTCGAGCCGCATGCAGCAGTCGTCGGGCACGGTGAAGCCCTCGCCGGTATCGCTCGGGATGGGGTCCACGACGTACGTGGCGTGGCCGTCGATCGCGATCAGCGCGGTGATCTCCCACGTCGCCGGGGTGAAGTCCCCGTCGGCGCGGGCTTGCTCCTCGGTCTTGCCTTCCGGGATCGAGAACGCGAGCTGGCTGACGTCGAGGTCGATCAGCGTCGCGCCGCACCATGCGCACCGCTGACGCAGGTACGGCCCGAAGGTCAGCGCGACCCCGGCGACGTGGACCTCGCGGCTCACGGTCGGCCCCACTTGGCGTGGTAGCGGAAGCGACGGCCGAGCCACTCCCACCAGCGCGCCGTCTCGACGTGGGGAACCAGCATCGCGCACACGTAGCAGCCGGGGCCCATGCCGCAACGAGCACGGGCGCGCGCCGAGTCCTCCTCGGTGAACACGTGGCGCTCGGTCCGCCGGCGCGGGATGAGCTGCGCCGGCGTCACGGTCGCTCCAGCAGGGTCCGCCATGGCCGCCGCCAAGCGTCCCATGACAGCGCGTCCGCCGTGCCGTTGGCCGCGAGCGACGCGAGCGCGACCAGCTGGGGGTTGTCGACGAGCTGGTCGATCTTCTCGGCGAGCAGGCGCGGGTCCGTGTCGTGCACCGGGAACGAGCCGCCCTTCATCGCCATGTCGACCGCCGACAGCGCAGGCACCGCGAGCACGCCGCCCAGGCCGACGTACGGGCCGGTGTCGAGCATCACGACCGGCAGGCCCGCCGACAACGCCTCCTGCGCGGGGAGGCTGAGGCCTCCGTACCGGCGGGGGAGGAGCAGCACGTCGGCGTCGTCGTAGCCCTCCCAGTAGTCGCCGCGTTCGCCGGCCCACACGACGGTGGTCCGGCCGATCTGGGTGATGCCCTCAGGCCGGCCGCTGCCCGAGACGATCACGGTCACTGCCCAGCGGACGTGGCCGAGCGCGTTGAGGACGATGTCGGTGCCGTTGCGGTCGAGCATCGCCGGTGCCGCCGGGTGCCAGAACGTGCGTGCCTGCTCGCGGTGGCCCCACGGGAGGCGGTCGCGCGCGACGGGCATCGGCATCACCGTCGAGGTGTGCACCCGGTGCTGCTCCCACGCGGTGGGGAGCGCGACGTCGGTCGTGGGACCGCGGTACCGCTCGGCCCACAGCTCGGGGTTGGCGTGCAGGACGAGCCGGACGCCGCGCTCGGCCGCGAGGCTGGGCAGCAGGTCGTTGTACGGGCCCTCCGCGGTGTAGACGGCGTGCACGCCGTCGAGGAGCCACTCGAGGTGCTTGCCCCGTGGTGTGCCGAGGCAGGTGAACACCTCGGCGCCGAGGTTCTCGTACCGGTCGGCGCGGGTCGCGCCGCGGCCGTTGGGGCCGAGGTCGACGATGAGGATCTTCGACGGCCGGACGTGGCGGGCCATCTCCCACGTCTGGGCGCCGAGGCCGCCCTGGTCGGCGCGCGCGATGAGCCCGATCATCGGGCACGCTCTGCGGCGTTGGCCGCGCCGTTCGCCGTGTCACGGAGGATCACGCCCGTCTTGCGCATCACCTCGGGTGTGGCGAGGTAGGCGACCGAGGTCTGGAGCTCGGGGGGTCCGTTGAGCCGGCCGATGGAGAAGTCGAAGACGAGGATCGGGACGACGAGCGACGCCCCGCTCGTGAGCTCGTAGGTCTGGATGCCTGATCGCACCGAGATCTGGTCGGCCATCAGCGCGTCGACGGTCATCTCCACCGGGCCGTCGGGGACCTCCTCGTACGGCAGGTCGGTGTGCGCGGCTCGGTGCGCTTCGTCCCACCACTCGTGGAGCGTGTGCTCACCGACCGGCCGGCCGTCGACGGGACACGCGACCGCGAGGTCGGGGGTCACGAATCACCCCGGACGAGTTCCCAGAACGTGCTGTCGAGCAGCATCTTCTCGGCGACGTAGAGCGCCTGGACGGCGGGGAGCTTCCACCAGAGCGGCGCAGCGACGTACGGGCCGCTGCCCTGGGAGCGGATCCAGCCCGGCTCGTGGATCGTCTGGTCGCGCCACCGTTCCATCGGTTGGGGTAGCACATCACCGGCTTCGCACATCCAGGCGGTCGGCTCGGCCGTGTCGCCGTCGACGTAGTAGCCCCAGATGGCGATCGACGTCGCGAAGTCGATGTCGGGCATCAGGTACCGACCCTCGGCGGGACGGTCTGGAGCCACGCCTTGTACTCGGCTTCGGTGGCGAACGGCGGGTAGGGCACGTCCCACACGAACTCGCCGTTGGCACCCACCGGCAGGTGCTTGGCACACCGGACGCAGTACGTCGCGCCGTAGAAGCCGGGTTCGCGTGCGTAGGTCTCCGCGATGGGGACGCTCATGGTGGTGACGGCACCACAGCCGACGCCGACACGGTCGAGCTGGTCCTGGGTCCAGTACCGGCCGAGAGCCGGCCGGTCGTCGGGCGGGTACGGCTCGAACGCCACGTAGTCACGCCCAGCGAAGCGGCCGTGCTCCTCGTCGGTCAGCAGGCGGGTCGGGTAGCGGGGCCCAGGCGGGCCGACGTGAACGTAGGAGCGGCGCACGGGCCGGACGAAGCCCTCGGCGCGTTCCTCGTCGGAGAGGACGAGGTACACGTCGTGCTGGCCAACCGACACGTCGTCGACGCCGTGACCGAGGCGCGGGTCGTCACGGTCGGTGGTGTGGCCGTCGCCCACCGGGGTTACGGGGACGACGGCGGACCCCGGCGGCGGGGTGTTGGCCACCTGCCGCCACCAGGCGTACCGGATGAGCCGAGCAAAGTTCATGCATCACCTCGCAGGGTCGAGCGCGGGACGCGCGGCAGTTCCCAGCCCTCAGCGCGGAGGAATCGGGTAGCGAGGAGGTCGCCCTCGTCGTCGTAGACGTACGTGACCTCCACGCACGGGTCGTCGACGGTGCCGTTCCCTTCGAGGACGGTCACCTCGGTGGCCGTGAAGGTCCGGATGCCCCGGAACGCGGACGGGAGCTCGTTCGGGTTCATGCGTTCTCCGCAATCAGGCCGACCACGGCGGCCATTGCCAGAGCATCCGCTACGGGCCCCCACGCCCGGGGGACCGTCCGGCGGGCGACGACGACCGCGGCGGCGGCCCACATGCCCGTGCACCACGAGCACTGGACGAGCTCGGCCACAGGCCCACCACGGGCGACGATCCGCTCACGGTGGCGTTTCGTGATGGTGTCGCGGGTGACGAGGCGGGTGAGGCGGTAGGCCGCGAGGGCGTCGACGGCGAGGGTCGGTATCACGACGCCCGCGAGCTGACGGCGGGGAGCGGGAGCGCGCCGCACGTGCAGCGGTAGTGCGCGCCTGCCTTCGAGAACGACATGGACAGCGTGCCGCCACACGCCTTCGTGGGCAGCGGGTGGCCGGCGATCCGGTTGAGCGCGTGGCGCGCCTCAGTCGCCGTCACCGGTGATCTCCTCCATGAGCTGGGCGACCGCGGCCCGGTCGAGCCGCCGGCGCGCCAGCATCCGGTCGACCGCGTCATGCGCGGCGGCCATCGCGAGGACCCGATGCGCACCCGGCCGGTGGTGGTGGCCGAGCGTCACCGCGTTGCGTGCCTCGCGCTCGAGCACGTGGAACGGGACAGGCTCCGCCACCGGAGCAGTCTCTGCCGGTCGTGCGGCCACGGCGCCGCGGCTCATCGTTCCCCCGGTGCCGGCGCACCCGGAGGCGCCTCACCCGGGTAGGCGAACAGCATCGTGCCCTTCGGATCGCCGGTCGACTCCTCACCGACGACGAGGCGACGCGAGTCCAGGTGCAGCGACCGTTGGATGTTGCCCTCGGGCGCGTAGATCCCGAGACGGAACCGCGTCCAGCCGGCGAACCCCCAGTCGTTCCACGCGGTGGCCACCACACCGTGGAGGACGTCCTCGATCATGGCCCGGGCCTCGGGGGCGAAGTGCTGGGCGAGGATCCGCCGGTACCAGCCGAGCTGCGCCACATGGGGACGCTGCGACCACTGGTACGTGCGGACGACGGGGACGGGCAGGTCGTCGAGCGGGGCGGCGTCCAGCATCATGTGGGCGTGGTGGGCGCCGATGGCGGTCTCGTGGTGCAGGCGCACCACGTCGAGGTCCCCGGCGTCGAGGAGGGCGACGATCCCGGCCCAGTCGATGTCGCCAGTGAGCGGCGTGTCGTGCTCCACGAACACGATGTGCCGGGAGCGCACCTCGTCGAGGCCCATCAGCGTGGCGACCGCCTGGTGCTTCCACTCGTCGAGCACGAACGGCACGACGTTGGTCCACCGGGTGTTCGCGAGCCACAACGCGCGGCGCGTGTACTCGTCATAGTCCGCACGTCGGTGCTCGAGCTCGGGACGTACGCCGTCAAACACGAGCACGATCTCGCAGCCGGGCAGCTGCGCGCTCACCGACTCGATGGTGGTCTCCAGGTCGGCCGTGTCCGGGTGCTTCGGCGACGGCGACGTCGTGATGATCGCCGTGATCGCCGCCGCGGGCGTCGCCTGCGCTCGCCACTGTCCGGAGAGTGCCGCCACGTCGAGGTGCAGCCCCCACGCCATCGCGCGCTTCTGGCGCTGCCACCAGGCGAACACCCGGTTGGCGTTCGCCGGCCAGCCGTCGAGCAGCCAGTCGATCGTCGCGGAGTGCGCGTCCCAGTCGCCCTCGACGACGGGGAACGGGAGCGCGCCGAACAGCCGCGCCCAGAACCCGTGCACCCGGCCGTCGGGGGTGACGTCGTCGGCGATCGGGATGCAGCCGGCCTCGAGCGCCTCGAACAGGCGGAACGAGTCCGGGGAGCACGGACCCGACGGGCAGGGCGCGACCTTCGCCTCGGCGAGCACGCTCCAGTAGTCGTCCTGCGGCTGGCCCTGGGTGAACCCGGGTGTCTCGGTGAGCCACGCCTGGTCGCGGTCGGCACGCTGGTGGAGCATGTCGACGCACTGCTCGCGGCGGGCATGCGTGACCTGTCCCATGAAGGTCCACGGGAGCGGCTTCGGCGTCTCGGGGAGCGTGCCGTCGTCAAGGGGTCCGTCGATCGCGGAGCGGAGGGCGTCCCGGATGCCGGGCGGCCATCCGCTCCCGATGAGCGTCGCGTCGCCGTAGTCCTGGTCGGGTTGGCGGGTCATCCCCCAGACGGTGACGTGGTCCATGTCGACGAACGATTCGACGGGGAAGGCGCCTTCCTCGTCACCCGTCAGCACGAGCAGGCACCACGGCATGGCCTGCACGGCGCGCAGCAGCCGGGCGGCGTGCTCGGGCGCGGCGTGGTGGCGCGCCGGCACGATGAGCACGGCGCCGGCGGCGGTGACCGCGTGGAGCTCGTCGTCGGTGGGGCGGTCGAGCAGGACGTGTTCCCAGTCGTGCTGGCCGGGCACGGCCCACACGTCGCCGTCGAACAGCCCTTCGAGGAGCCCCTGGTCCCAGTAGCCCCGGGCGATCGCCTCGGGGTTCAGGGTGGCCCAGACGACGCGGATCGGTGCGGTCATCAGACCTCGAGCCGGTCGAGCAGCGCCTCGACGCGACGCGTCTCGATGCGCAGCGCCTCGGCGTGCGACTCGATGGCGCGGACCACCTCCGAGCGGTTCGGCCCGTAGGGCACCGAGATCTCCGCGGGTCCGGCGGTGGGTTCACTGCTGCTGAGGACCGGGTCGAGGCGGCCCGCGAGCTCGTCGATGACCACCTGCAGGTCGCGCTCGGCTTCCCTCGCATGCAGGATGGCGGCGTCCAGCGGACTGGCATCGCGCGCGGCGGCCTGCGTGACCGGGCCGACCGGGTAGTCGACGTGGGAGTCGGTCGGGGACGAGTCGGGCATGGTCATGGGTTCTCCCTGTGTCGTGCTGGTGGGGGTCATGGACCGAGGTCGAGCCACGCTGGGTCGGCAACGAGCGGCACGGCCGGCGCGTCGTCGATCGACGGGGGCCTCGGGGCCGGCGACGCCCACGCGTCGACGAACCGGTGATAGGCGTCCTCGACCAAGCCCGGGTCGCCGTCGAACACGACGAGCCACTCGCCACTCTCGACCAGGACGAGGACGGACTGCTGCTCGTCGGTGACGAACGATGTGGATACCTTGCCCCGGCGGACGGCGACGACTGCGTCGAGGTCGACGAGCCCATCGCTCGTCGGGTAAGCGCGCTTCACGCTCGGGCCTACCATGCTGCCCCCTTACGTCGGAGCCAGACGTCTTCCTGACCGCAGTCCGCGACGAGCTGGCGCATGTCGGCCCGGTCGTCGATCCGGTACGGGGCGAGGAACGACTCGGCATCGACGTACACGGTCGGCGGCGACGACTTGGGCGGCAGGAAGTACGCCTCGTAGCCGCAGTACCGGACGAGCCGCGACAGCAGGTCCGGGTAGTGGTTCCCCGGCTTGAAGATCGGTGAGACCTCCATGAGGACGTGGTCCACCTGATCGTCGAGGATCGCGTCCCAGAGCAAGTCGATCGCGTCGGCTTCGGCACCTTCGAGGTCGATCTTCACGAGCCGGTACGGCTGGATCGTGAACGGGTCCATCCCCGGGCCGATGCGTTCCAGTCGGGCGGTGAACCGGCCGGAGAGCAGCTGCTGTGCCGACATGTTCGCCATGGCGAGGTTGTCGGGGTCGGCGTCGACGGCGATCACACGGGCCCCACGCGACATGGCGGCCATGGAGAACCAGCCGATCTGGCAGCCGAGGTCGAGGAACGTGTCGCCCGGGTGGAGCACGTCGAGGGCGAGCACCGTCTCGCGCGGTTCCCACACGCCGGTGGTGAGGATCGTCTCGGACACTGCGTCGTGCGCCGGGCAGTACGGCCCGCCGTCGACGGGATGGATGCTCGTGTCCCACACGACCATCGGCCACAAGGCCGCGAGCCGTGCGGGGACGGGCGTCAGGTCTGCGTATGCGTGTGGCCTGGCGAGGTCGACGGTGATGTTGCGTATCGCGTGCGCGCTGCACCCGCGCTCGCATGCGATCGCCGGCCATGCGGTCATGTCCGCCGGGTGGGTCACCACCACACCTCCAGGCCGTAACGGTCTGCGAGCTCGGGGATCGTGACGGCGGGCCACCAGTCGAGCGGGTGCTCCTCACCGAACGGGGTGACGAACCGCTCCTCACCCTTCGGGCCGCCCCACTTCGCCTCGTAGTAGGCACGCAGCGGCGCGGCCGGGCACGACGGTGCGGCCCACCGGTTCCGGTCGACGTGCATCGCCGCGCCGACCGACATGGCGTTGCACCACACGCGGGGCCAGCCCTGCTCCTCGAGGCCGAGCAACTTCTGGCGGTACCCCCAGTCGATGCTCTCCTCGTAGGCCGGGTAGTAGTGCTCGTCGAAGAGGCCGACGGCTTCGAGGGTCCAGCGGGCGATGGCGATGAGGTGCCACGAGTTGCCGGCGCACTCGACGATCTGCGCGTCCGGGTGCGCTTCGACCTCGTGTCGGAATGTGGTGTGCAGCTCGGGGCCGAACAGCATCGACGTCGACACGATGACGAGCCAGTCGAGCTCACGTTCGAGCACCTGGCGGGCGCCGACGTTCCATGAGCCGGCGACCCCGAGGTTGTGACCGTCCGGGTCGCGGTAGACCGGGACCGGCAGGCCCGAGACGGACATCACGTGGCGGCCGGCGCCGTCGATGATGTCGACGCCGTCAGCGTGGTAGCCGTCGCGCGTGTTGTCAACGACGAGGATCTCGTGGGGTGCGAGGCCGAGCGACGAGCGTGGGTCCAGCATTGACGTGAGGCAGGGGTCGGCGGTCTGGTCCCAGATGACCGGGAGTACGGCGAGGAAGGTGCTCACGGCAGGTCCCGCCAGCGGGCGGGGACGGGTCGGGGCTCGGTGTAGACGGCGGGCGGGACCACGGCCTCGTACAGCCGCTTCGCCCAGCGGGCATCGGCGATGGCGCTGTGCTGCTCGTCCGTCGACGGCGGCTCGACACCGAGCGCCCGGGAGACGTCGTACGACGACCAAGGCAGCGTGTCGGCCACGCCCGCCGCCTTGAGGACGTCGGCGCCGTAGGAGTCGCCGCCGGTCGGGATCTCGTACTCGGTGACGACGGTGCGCAGCCCGTGGAGGAACCCGACGGCGAGGGCCTCGACGTCGATCAGGTGGTAGTGCCACTCGGGGCAGGCGCCATGCGCCCGGAGGAGCTTGCGGAGGCGTTCCTCGTCGAACGAGATGACGGCGCCGGCGAGATGCTTCCCGCGGGTGAGCTGCGCGAACTCCCACGCGAAGTCCTCGGGGTGGGTCGCCATGTCACGCTCGTAGCGGTCGTGGAACCGGCCGATCGACAGTGCGACCGAGTCGGCCCGCCCGAGGTCGACGGGCAGGAACCACTGGTGCTCCTCACCGTCGGGCGTGATCAGGCCGACGTCCCAGATCTCGTGGCGGTCCGGATCGAGCCCGGTGGTCTCGGTGTCCACGAAGACAACCTCGCTCATGCGCCCACCTCCAGTGCGGGCTGCACCATGTAGCCGAGCGCCGGCACGCGGGTCGCGCTCATGCGGTCCCACTCGGCGTCGACACGCCCGGCCTTCTCGGGGTCGATCGTGGCCGGGCCGAACGCCATGCCCTCGGGATCGTCGCGGTAGTCCCACACGCCACCGAGCCGTTCGGTGCCGTCCTCCTCGACGACGACCTCGAGCGCCAGGCCGAGCGGGTGCAGGAACCGTCGGTTGACCTCCTGTAGGTACCCGAACTCGCGGAACTCCTTGATGTCGATTCGCTTGATGTCGTCGCTCACGACGCTCCTCAGGATTGGCGGGCTGCGGTCACCCACAGCCAGTTGTCACGGACGAGGCCCCGGTCGACGGCGGTCACCGCGAGGTGCGCGTCGTCGCAGGCCTGGGCGATCGCAGCCTCGGTGTGCGCGTCGAGGGAGAACTGGAACCGCAGCGCGGCATCGACCTGGAGCACGGCGCGGACCGACTCCAGGTAGCCGCGCACCACGTCGAGGTCGAGATGGTCGAACAGGTCGACTGCCCACGCCGCTACGTAGTACGGCGCTGGCGGGTCGGGCACCGGGATCGTGCGGCCGTCGCACCGGTACACGCGCACGCGCTCCTGCTGGACGGCGTTCGCCCACTTCACCATCCCCGGCGAGATGTCGACGCCCATGACGCGCAGCCGCGGGTGCTGCTGTGCGATCGGGACGGCGAGCCGTCCGACGCCACACCCGAGGTCGAGCACCCAACCTGCGACGGGCAGCACCGGGGCAATCGCCTCGACGCACGCGGTCTGGCCGGCCTCCCAGTCGTCGACGGGCCACACGGCAGCAAGGCCGTTGAGTTCGAGACGGGCTTCCCACAGCTCGAGCTCCTCGTTGGGGGTAGTCACCGGAGCCTCCTGGGCGCGGGGACCCGAGCACGAGCAAGGAACCCGAGGAGAAGCTCGCCGACCACGCCGAGCACGGCACGTACACGCGTCGATGTCATCGGTCGGCCCTCGCCTCGTAGATCCGGTGTACGAGCGCAGCGTGTGCACGGCCCGGGTCACCGAGGTGCGGCTTCGCCGCTTCGAGCAGCTCGGCCGGCGCGAGCGTCGCGCCCTTGAGCTTGGGGAGCGGCCCGTCCGAGCCGAGTAGGCGCGCGATGCGCAGCGCCTGGTCGTCGTCGAGGAGCCCGAACTCCGCGATGACGTCGGCCCGGCCGGGACGGATCAGCGCCGCGTCGAGCACGTCGAGGTCGTTGGTCGTCATCACGGTGAGCAGCCCGTGCGGCGTCGTGAACCCGTCGAGCGCGTTGAGGAGACCGGACGTCGTGACGCCGGTCGTCTCGGCGTCGTCGCGGGACCGAGCGCCGTGCACCACGTCGACGTCCTCGATGAGGAGCAGCGAGCGAGGCTTCACGCCCAGCAGGAGGGCGAACAGCTGCGTATCGCCCTCGATCGACGACAGCGGCAGGTAGTACACGTCGAGCCCGAAGTGCTGTGCGATCGCCCGGGCGGCGCTGGTCTTGCCGGTGCCGGGCGGCCCATGGAGCAGGTAGCCGCGGTGCCACGGGAGGCCGGCCTCCCCGTAGTCGTGTTCCTGCCCCTGAAACGTGGCGATGTCGTCGACCAGCCGCTCGAGGAGACCGTCGGCGAGCACGACGGTGCTCAGCGGCCGTGGGGCGACGTCGTGCACGCGTCGCCAGTCACCCCACCGGGTGGCGAGCCACATGCGGGGAGCGGATCGCACGGCACGTCGGTCCTCGCTCACCATGGCCAGGAACTCGAGGACCGCGTCACGGGCAGCGACGCCGGAGCAACGGAACACGATGCGCTGGAGGCCGCGGACGAAGTCGGCGTCCCGGAACGAGATGGTGACGCCGTCGAGCTGGCTGTCGCGCTCGACCTCGACCTGGACGCGGTAGCCGCCGATGCGCACGGTCTGGGGGCGGGAGCCGTCGTACACGTGGTGGAGCTCGGCGGGGCCGTCGTCGGGTTCGTCGTCGTGGTGGATGAGCCTGGGGAACGCGTTCGACTGGCCGGTGAGTGCGACGAGGGAGCGGCGGCGAGCGGGTGGTACCTGGGCGACGAGCCACTCCTGGAGGGCGTCGAACATGTCGTCGGTGCCGGGCACCGCGACGGTGTAGAGCAGCCGCTCGTTGACCACCGCGTGGAGCTTGCGGCCGGTCTCCCATGCGGCGAGGCCGGCGGTGATCGCGGTGGCGACGCGGCGTGCGGCGGGGGAGCGTGCACCGCGGAGGGCGTCGCGGATCCATGATGTCGAGCTCGGCGGTGCGCCGACGCGCTCGATGGGCATCAGTCGTTCCGCCATGGGGCGAGCGCGCACAGCACGTAGAAGACGGCGAGGCCGACGAGCAGGCCGCCAGCAGGCGGCAGCGGCCACTCGGCGGCCCGGTCCGAGGTCACGACGATCCCGACGAGGACGGCCGCCGTCGCGACGAACATGGCGCGGGTGGCGTTGCTCATGTGTTGTGCACCGCGTCGAGGATGCGCGGGAACCGCTGCCCACGCGGGTCGGCCAGCGCAACGATCCACGCCGCCATGCGGAGCGCCGTCTCGTAGTCCACGCCTTCCATCACCAGCGGGCCGAGACCCACCACGATCTTGTCGCCGGAGCTGCCGACGAGGAGGTCGTTGCTCGTGTCGATCGGCTCCTCGACCTCTTCCAACGTGACGCGGCAGTCGGTGCACACCAGCCCCGCGACGTCGCCGTCGCCGCGGGGTTCGATCACGATCGTGTGGCCGAGGTGTCTGGTCAGGAGCGCAAAGCGCTCGGCGTCGTTCACGGCAACACCACGTGATCGCGTCGTTCGCCCGGGTAGTAGAACCAGTGCTGTTCGTGGTCGAACCCGAGGAACTGCTTCTCGTACCCGTGCTGATGGAACGCGGAGTGGAACTCGGCCTGGTAGACGCCCCAGTCGTGGAACATCGCCTCGGCGTGCACCGACACCCAGACGAGCGGCCGGTGCTCGGCCAGCGTGTGCTGCATCCCGCGGGCGGCGAGGATCTCGGCGCCTTCGATGTCCATCGTGATCGCGTCGGGCGGTGTGGCGAACTGTGCGGCGATCGTGTCGACGGTGACCGCCGGCAGGAACGGCGACTCCTTGATGTTGAGGAAGCCGTGGTCGCCGATCACCGGGCCGCCGGCGCACTCGGGCCAGGGCACGCCCATGTCGCGTCGCTCGAGGAGGTGGTCGGTGTCGCCGACGAAGCCGCTCAGCGTCCACAGCGGCGCCGGCATGTCGTTGGCTTCCCAGATGACCCGGATGTTGGGCCACACGCGCGGGTTGGGCTCGACCATGACGATGCCGCCGCGGTGCCAGCCGTCGGGTCGGGTCATGGCCTCCGAGAGCTCGCCGTCGGGCAGCGCGACGTCCTCGTAGTTGCACGAGTCGCCGTCCTGGCACGGGCAGTCCACGACGGTGCAGCCACGCACCCACTTGGCGAACAGGGCGGAGAGGTCACCCTCCTCGGTGCCGATGTCGTACAGCACCATGCCCGGCCGGAGGTTGGCGTACATCGAGTCGAGCCGCTCGGGCTCCCAGCCCGTCGCCCACTCCTCACGCTGGGCCCGATGCTCGGGCAGCACCAGTGGCCACTTGCCGTTGATCAACACCTCGCGCACGGGAACGTCGCTCACGAGCTCACCTCCGTGCTGGTCGTGACGGGGAGGAGCAGCCGGTACTCCCACAGGCCGTGACCGCCTTCCTTCTGCCGGCGTTCGACGATGAACGACCCGAACCGGGGCTTGCGGAGGTGACGCAGCTGCGCCGACACCGACGCCTCAGGGGCGGAGGCCTGCGCGGCGATGCCCGGGAGCGTGTGCCACTCGCCGTCGCGCATCACGTCGAACACGCGGCGGATCTGGCCGGTCAGCCGGGCGTGGTCACGCGCCGCGTCGTACGCCGCGCCGTCGAACGCGGGGACCGGATCGGGCAACGTGAGCTGGCCGGGGGTCATGCGTCCACCGGTGCCGGGACGTGCTCACGGTGGTACAGCCCGCGGAC
>ERZ869925.42-NODE-42-length-71705-cov-9.206099_pt1 | contig 71705 bp, 102 predicted proteins | sample MGYA00579311_ERZ869925 | MGnify/ENA primary metagenome ERZ869925 (study PRJEB32216, sample SAMN09231817) | wastewater metagenome | place: USA: Maryland | collected 2016-07-30 | study: EMG produced TPA metagenomics assembly of the PRJNA472060 data set (Reclaimed...
TGGTGTTTGTTCCTCTGCGAGTGTCGGGAGCGATGATGGGATCATAGCCCCAGTCTTCCGGAAATCCCTGACCACTGAAGAAAGCGAGGAGCAAATGAAAAAGGGTGAAGGGTGGTGCGTGTACAACGATATTGATGTGCCGTTGCTCCGTCGTGGTTGATTGAAGGGATTAAAAAGCCTGAAAAACAGGATAAAAAAGACGCTTGACATTATCTTTGTCCCAGATATTATAGGGGAGTTGATTATCTCACCCTCAAAGGAATCACATGAAAAAGAAAACCCCTCCCCCCTCTCAAAAGTTCAATGTTGGGCAAGTTCTCAAAAAGGCAGGAGTCAAGAAGCGAGAGAAGAGAGAACAACCTCTTTGGGATGGGCCTTGTTTAGACACTCCTCAAGGAGGAATCACTCAATCCCTTCTGAATGACTTTCTCTCCTGCCCTGAACGCTTCAGGATCAAGACGATTGAGGGTCTCCAGGTCTTTGATAGATTCAAACCGGCTATTGAGTACGGCAATCTCTGGCATACCTGCGAAGAGTATTATGCTCGTAAAGCAGACTGGAAAGAACCTCTCAAACAGGCTGCTCAAGAACTGGTGAAACGCTACCCTCTTCAACAAGAAGAAGTGGTCAAGTTTTACATGGCTTGCCTTACTCAGTTTCCTGAATATGTGAAGTATTGGAAGGGGCATGAGCAAGAGAAGAAGCGTAAACCTATTGCTCAAGAAGTCTCATTCTCAGTTCCCTATGAACTGCCTGGAAGAGTCGCCACTGTTTTCCTGAGAGGAAAGTGGGATCAAATCGACATCATTGATGGGAAGCTTTGGCTCAAAGAGAACAAGACCAAGGGCAACCCCAATGAACTGGCAATCCAGAAGCAGTTGAAGTTTGATCTTCAGACAATGCTTTATCTCGTAGCAATGCGAGAAACCTATAAGGAACCAATTGCCGGGGTTCGTTACAACGTCATTCGTCGTCCTTTCAGTGGTGGGAAGGGTTCCATCAAACGGAAAGAACCGACCAAGACGAACCCCCAGGGCGAGACTGAGAAAGAATACTATGAGAGATTAGGGGCTTACTTCAAAGAAGAACCAGCAGAATGGTTCATGAGGTGGGAGACTCAAATCAATGCGAAGCAGATTCAGCGATATGAAAAAGAGTTTCTGATTCCGACGCTGTTGAGACTTACAGATTGGTATGATTCCGTTTCTGAATGTTTCTTGAGAGGAAAGAGTCCTTTTGAGGATATGAATGGAATCCATTACCGTACCCCTTATGGCGTCTACAATCCGGTTTCTGAGGCAGGATTCACGGATTTGGACGCTTACTTGGACGAGGGTAGCGAAGTCGGCTTAGTGCGTTGCGAGACACTTTTCCCCGAATTATAGTGGGAACTTCCCAAGGTGTTTCTCCCACTTGAGGACGTTACTGAGGGGTTGCGTCTTCGAGCAGTAAACTGGGAGAACACCTTGGGAGTTTATCTCTCCCCTCTCTTTTCCATTCAAAGGAAACCTCATGGTTAAAGTTAAACGGCAAATGCCCCCTGTGAAGAAAGCCCCCGGACGGAAGGGCACCACCTTTTCTTCTCAGGGAATCTCCTCTCGCATCCAGGCTTTGGACTTCGATACAGGGTTGTCCATGTGCCTCTATGGGAGGAGTGGGACTGGAAAGACAACCTTCGCAGGGAGTTTTCCGGGAAAGTTGTTATGGGTCATTTGCTCCAGTGGAAAGAACCCTGGAGAGCTTCGATCCCTGAACACCCCCGAGAACCGCAAGAGGATTGATCGGATTGTTATTGAGAAGGTTTCTGATATTACTGAGGTAACGAACTACCTTGAGAACAATGACAAATATCAGACTGTTGTTGTGGATCATGTGACTTCGTTTGCTGATAAGGTTTTGGCTGAGATCCTCGGGATTGAAAAGACCCCTGAGCAGAAGTTTTGGGGGATGGCAACTCAGCAGCAGTACGGGCAATGCACCTTGCAATGTAAGGAGTTGCTTCGTCCGATTCTTGATCTTCCGCACAATCGCATCTTCATCGGACAAGAGAGGGTATTTGGTGGTGATGAAGAAAATCAGTTGATTACCCCTCGTATTGGTCCGGCTGTTTCTCCGGCTCTTGCAGGCTGGTTAGAGCATTCTTGTGACTACCTGTTGGGGACTTACCTCAGACCCCAGGTCACTTCCAAGAAGATTACACAGGGAGGAAAACAGAAGATTATCACTAAGGAAACCGGGAAAGTGGAATACTGCCTGAGGATTTACCCGCACCCCACTTATGCTTCCAAGGTGAGAATCCCCAAGGAATTCACTGATAGTCTTCCCGAGTGTATTGTGGACCCTGATTATGACAAATTTATGGAGGTGATTCAGCAAGCACAAGAGTAGGTTTCTCAAGTCGATCTCAATTGTTAGTTGTCTCAAAACCTTTAGAACAGAAGAAAGAGAGTTCGAGAATGGTAAAGCAGCCTTTGAAGAAGAGTCCCTTGGCTGGACTGGCAAGCTCCCTCAAGCAGTCGCACCAGAAACACAAGGATGACGAGACGAAGTATGGCATGGTGGAGATGCCTGGGGGAATCCAGCATGGGTTGGCCCAATTGACCAAGTGTCATTTCGATACGGTCAAGAAGGCCGGGAAGAACCTCGGAAAACCGTTCTTCTACGCGGAAGCTGTCTGCATCTCCCCGGAATCGGTGGTTGATCCGATTTCAAAAACGGTTGTTGTGACGAAGGGTCTGAGAACCAGCATCTACGAACCCCTGTTCGCGACTCCCGAAGCGAAGGGTGAGTACGCTCGTCGCACCCTCGACGACCACTATGCTGAGATCCTCAACCAGCTTCGTAAGCTGGGAGTGGATACATCCGAGATTGAACCCGACGATCTGGATGGAGTTTGTGAGGGGTTGGTTGCAGACTCCCCCACAATCAAGTTCTCCACCCGCCAAGGACAGGTTACGCCTCAATACCCCACTCCTCGCGTTTTCCATGCCTGGAATGGGATTGCAGAAGGTGTTGAAGGAGAGGGGGACATTGAGGGCGGAACAGAGGATGATTCTGCTGATGGTGAAGACTTGGACGCTCTCGCGGCTGCTGCTGACGAAGGGGACCAGGATTCCATTTCCCGTCTGGAAGAGATGGGGAAGGAAGCTGGTTTTACTGCCAAGCAGATGAATGCCATTGACACCTATACCGAACTGCTGGATCAGATCCGCAATGTCGGAAGTGAAGAGGGCGGCGAGGAAGAAGCTGTCGAAGAAGGTGAAGAAACTGAAGGGGAAGAAGAAGGCGAAGAGGGTGAAGAATCGGCTGAAGAAGGAGAAGAAGGCGAAGAAGTTGAAGAGGAATGGGAACCTCACAAGGGGGGAACCTGCCTCTATTACCCCATCGATGCCAAGACCAACAAGCCGGTTCGCAAGGCTGTTGACTGCGAAGTCATTGCCTTGAATAAGAAGGCTGGAACGGCTGATCTCAAGAACCTTGCGACGAAGAAGCTGTACAAGGGGGTCAAGACCTCCTCCCTGTCTCAGCCTGATTAGTCCTCTCGCGATTCAGTCTCGTGTCTGAAGGTTTCCAAGTGGGGAGGAATTCCACTCCCCCTTGGTTTTATACCCCCTCTATCTCAGTTTTGGAAAGGAATCACATGCCCTCAAAAAAGACTCCTGCGAAAAAAGTTGTGGAGAAACCTAAAGTCAAAAAGGAAGTTCCGATGGCTTCCAAACATGACTTGCTGATGATCTGTAAGGACATTCGTTCTTCTATTCACAATCATGAAACTGATAAGGATCTTGAGATTCAAGAGAAGAAACATGCTGCTCAAAAGGAGTATGATGCTGCTTTTGCTGCTTTTGAGAAACAACCTCGCATCAAAAAGCTGAATGCTTTGATCTATCGGTTGGGAAAGGCTTGTTGCAATTCCAAGAAACGTAACAGAGCCAAAGCGTATGACGCTCTCAACGCTCTTACCAACAGGATCAAGCTGAGAGGAGCGACAGCAGAAAACGTGAATGCCGTTGAAAAGCTCTTGGATAGGTTTCAATCCAGGGTAGACCCAGAAGACCTTTACTGCAACTGCTAACCTCTCCCCTCCCATTCTCCATTTCCTTTTTGATAAGGAACCCCTCATGGATTTTATTTTTCTTGTGATGATGATTATCTACGCAATTCGGATTGAGAGTTTGTTGAGACAGGTTCCGAAGACTCCTGATCGAATCCAAGCAATTCTTGTGGGCATGGCAATCTATGGGATGCTCTATTATGCCATCAAGGATGTGACAGGATGGTAAACCACATTCTTCCATTACTGATCCTTGGGATGTCCCTTGTCAACTTCCCTCTGACCACCCCCTCTTATGAAAGAGACCCTGAGTTCCGGATTGAGTATTTCTTCTCATATCTGCTAAGTTCAACTCTCTGGGTCATGATTCTTCTCATTCTGTTTAAGAAATGGATGTACACATGAGTTCCAATCAATTGGGCGAAAGCATTAACGAAGTCATTTCTGAAGCCGTGGATATGGGTATCACGAATATGCAGTTGAGCAACTTGTATACGATGCACGTTGCTTCGGAAGTGGACCCTCGCCAAGCCATTCCCCCGGAGATCTGTCTTCCCTCAGGAGAAGTCCGTCTGCTTCGAGCAAAGCTTCTGCTGGAAGAAGTTCTGGAGACTATCCGAGATTTAGGGCTTCAACTCGTTCACTCGGAGACTAACAAGGCAATCGGGATGTCCTCCTTCCAGTTCTTTCCGGTTCTGACCCCGAATCTGGAAGGTATTCTTGACGGATGTTCTGACCTGAAATATGTTGCTACTGGAACAATCACGGCTTGCGGTGTCCCTGAAGATCTTGTCCATAACCAAGTTTGCCTTGCAAACGATTCTAAGTTTGTTGAGGGAAAAGTGATTGTGGATGAGAATGGGAAGTTCCTCAAGCCGGAAGGATGGAAACCTCCGGACATCATGGGAGCAATTGAACTGTTCAAAACGATGAATCCGAGTTTCAATCTTGCCGCCTTTGCTGAAAAATGGAAACCGCTGGCAATTCAACTGCTAGGAGAAGAAATTGGCAATTCCCCAAGAAGTGAAGAATCAACTCCTGAAAGTAAGTGATCTCCTTCCTCTCTCAGAGAGAGAACCTTACCTCCTTCTTGGAGATAACATCCCTAAGCCCCTCCAAGGAATGGCCCCCAGAACCCTTCTGGGAGACTCTTGGTGGAACAAGACCAGGAAAGAAGCATTCAACGCCACAAACTATCATTGTTTAGCTTGTGGCGTTGCTTCTATCCGAGCTAAGGCAAGAAGATGGCTTGAGGGACATGAGGTGTATGATATTGATTATGAGAAAGGAATCTCGGTCTATAAGCGAACTGTCCCTCTTTGCCATTTCTGCCATAACTATATCCATGATGGAAGACTCCTCGGACTTCTGAAAGAGGGGTTGATCCATCAAGGGAAATATATCTCCATCATCCAGCATGGAGATCGCGTCTTGGCTTCCGTTGGATTGAAACGCCTTTCCCATCAGCAACGACATGAGGAAGGGGTCAAACTCTCTGAAAAAGGAAAGATGTGTCCTTGGTCGAAGTGGAAGTTGATCGTTTTCGGTGTGGAGTATAAAACCCCCTTCAAGAACTATGAAGCTTGGAGGGTCTTCCACGATGCAAAAAACAAAGCCTATGCCCTGGAAGCCAAAAATGCCTCTCAAAACAAAATCGCCCCCTCAAGTCAGAAAAGTAAAAAGTCTAAGAAAAAAAATACGAAAGGCTTTTGATTCAGAGACGACAGGGGTAGACATTGCTCATGGATGTAAGCCATTTTTCATCTCGGTCACAAAAGAAGGAGAAGAACCCAGACACTGGCATTTTCGAGTTGATCCCTTTACTCGTCAGCCCAAGATTCCGAAGTCTCAACTCAAAGAGATTCAAGAGGAACTTGACGAAGCTGATGAGGCTTATTTTCAGAATCCTCGATTTGACTTCAGGGCTTTTGAATCCATTGGTTTGACCCCTCCTGCTTGGAACAAGGTCAAGGATACCTTGCTGGCCGGACATCTCCTTGCCAGTAACCAGCCACATGATCTTACATCCATGACCCTGATCTACTTGGGGGTCAATACCAAGCCTTTCGAGGATAATCTTCTCCAGGCAGTTGAAGAAGCTCGACGCATGGCAAGGAAGAAGTCCTTCATTGAGGAGCATGGTCTCTGGTTGCAAGCGAAAGAAGGGATGGAGTCTCTTCCTTCCATCAAAGGTTCAGGGAAAGCCAAGCATTGCGATTACTGGTTGCCAGGGGAATTGGCTATTACCTTGAATCTCCCGGAAGATCATCAGTGGCATACTGTTCTTCCCGAGTATGGAGACTCGGACACAATGGTTCTTCTCCCTCTCTATGATGCCATGATGAAGGAGATCGACTCCAGGCAGTTGAGGGCTATCTACGAAAAACGCTTGGAGATCCTCCCTGTCGTGGCAGAGATGGAAAGTCGAGGAGTAACGGCATCACATCCTCGCACAATGAAGTTGAAGAAGACCTACCAGGAAGCTTCTCAAAGGATGAATGCAATATGCACGACCCTTTCTGAAGGAGAGATTGAGCAGCTTCCAGATGGAGGATCGAGTAATGCCTTGAAGTCTATTCTCTTCGACAAGTTTAAACTCGTGCCTTACAAGAAAACGAAGAAGGGAGGGGACTGCATTGATAAAACTGTTTTGGAAGACTGGATGGCGAAGCTCCCTTCCGATTCCAAGGAGTATTGCTTCGTCAAAAACCTCTACCACTATCGGAAACGAAGAACAGCCCTTGGCTTCATTGAATCTTATGAAAGTTATTGGCAAGACATTGCTGGGAGTGATTATCGAAGACTTCTGTACTCATTGAATCCGACAGGGACTTCAACTCTCAGGTTTACTTCACAGAATCCGAATACCCAGCAGATCAGCAAACAGGAGATCTATGATGGAAAGGATCTCTCTCACAATGCCCGATATATGTTCGGACCTGGAGAGGGAAGAGAATGGTGGAGCATGGACGCTTCCAATATTGAGCTTCGTATCCCGGCTTATGAGGCCGGAGAAGAGGCGATGATCGAACTCTTCGAGCGTCCTAATGATCCTCCTTATTTCGGAAGTAATCACCTCTTCTTCTTTGACATTCTTCATCCAGATAAGTTTGCTAAGTATGGAGCAGATGTTAAGAAAGTTTACAAAGACACTTGGTATCAGTGGACCAAGAATGGAGACTTTGCTGTTCAGTATGGGGCAGTTGCCAGTAGTGGAACGGCTGATCGAGCATACCACCTGATGGGTGCCCAACAGATGATTGAGGAGAAACTGACAGCAATTAAAGAGTTGAGTAACCGCTGTATCAAGTTTGCTAATGAGAATGGGTATGTTGAAACGATTCCTGATCTCTCAGTCGATCCAGATCATGGCTATCCACTTCTCTGTACCAGGACAAAATGGGGAGGAGTTCTTCCGACTGTTCCCCTCTCTTATCATGTCCAAGGAACAGCAATGTGGTGGATGATGAAGGCCATGCTTCGTTGCAATAACTTCTTGAAGCAACTCAACTCCTCTTCTCAGACTTGGAAGCGAGTTATGGGGAATGTGCTACGTCCAAAGGGGGAGTATCATATCGTTTTGCAGGTGCATGATGAACTGGTATTTGACTTCCCTCATCTTCCCAATCAAGGGAATCTCCCTATCATTAGAGAACTGAAGAAACTTATGGAAGTAGGGGGAGAAGACATTTCCATTCCTACTCCTGTCAATGTTGAGTATCACCCCGACAACTGGGGATCTGGACTATCCGTTAAACTCTCTGCGTAAAGGAATTGAATGATGTTGAAAACAAACACTGACCCCTCTTCTGTCGATATTAACTGGACTGGAGTTGCTATCATTCTTGGGGTTATCCTCCTCACCATCATTTTAATTACTGGATGGAGTTATTGGGGATACCCTCAATACCACGTTTGGGAACAAGGGATGATTGGAAAAGCTCGCCTTGCTGAAGCAGATTCTTCCAAACAGATTGCAATCGCGGAGGCTCATGCCAAGATGGAAGCTTCCAAGATGTATGCCCAAGCTGAAATCGAGCGTGCCAAGGGAGTAGCTGAAGCCAACAAGATCATTGGGGAGTCTCTCAAAGGAAATGAAGCCTACCTTAACTATCTCTTCATCAATGGATTGAATGAGAAAGATGGGCATGAGGTTATCTACATCCCAACAGAGGCTGGGATGCCCATCCTGGAAGCTGGCCGTCTCAACAAACAGCCTTCAACTCCTTAGAAATCACTTGCAGGTATTGTGGACATTCAACAACCTGTGAAACCTGTCATGGGTCAAATGAGATTAAGTGTGATGAATGCAATGGTGATGGAGTTGTTGACTGCCCTGATTGTGACGGAACTGGAGAAGTCGAAACAGAAGAGGAAGAAAAGACAGATGAGTGAACCACGTTTTACACTGACTCCCGAGGGGACTGTCCATGATAAGGAGAAAAACGTCCATTATCATAAAGGGCAGATCATTACCCTTCTTAATCATTATGAGGAGATCCGTAAGTCATATCTCAGAGCAATCAATACCTACCTTCAGAAGAAGGATGAGGCACGGATATTGTCAGAACTGAGAGACTTGAATCAGAAGTATGAATCCCTTCACGTTGAGATTCATGAAGAGGACAACTTCTATAAGAAATGGCTGGAAGTTAAGGACTGGAACTACAAAGACCCTGAGATCCAAACTAAGAAGATTTTCCCTCATGCACATATTTTTATGAAAGAAGAGGAGAATTTCAGAATTGAACTCTGGGATAACCACCCTCTCTGTCAAAAAGTAAGGGACTTAGATACAAGCAAAACATGCTTGGGAGCTTGGAGAACAGCTTGGGAGATTATTGATGCCTACTTCAAAGCGAAAGATGGAAGCCAGTGAAGTCTTCTCTCTCCAGGCAGAGTCTCTAACAGACGTTGAAGTCTTGGAACTCCTTCGTCTCAAGATATATGAAGTTGATCTGGAGACGGGGAGAGTTTTCGGAACTACAATCAAAGGGAGAAGAGTTGAAGTCAAACAAGAAGTGAATGGGAAAGCAGGAGACTACCTTGGGATTAGAATCAAGTGTAAAGGGAGGAGAAGAAAAATAGCTGTGCATGTCTTGGTATGGATGGCGGGGACACTCTCCATCCGACCAACTAACTGGCAGGTCCATCACCTGGACGAGAACCCTCTCAACAACACTTTCACGAATCTTATCTGTCTTCATCCCATGGATCACCAGAAGTTCCATGCGGAAGACGAAACTCCTTTCTAAGAAAGCAGAGAAATGAAGCTGGAACAAAAATGGTATCTGATCGAAGACCAACAACCTCCTCAAGAACTCAGGGTGTTGGTAACAAACAATCCAACTGCGAAAAACAGATTAGGAGAAATGTCTCATCTATGGATTGGTGAGATTTTCAAATTTGGTAATGGTTACTCAGCTTGGGTTGACTCTATTCCCCATGCAGTCAGAGTAGAGGGTGTGAAAATGTGGCACCCCCTCCCAGAACCTCCAGATGGAACAGTACTCCCTCGAATCAGAACAAGAGAAGATTTGAAGATCAAAGGCTTTTACTTCGTTCAATTCAAAACAAAACGAGGTGAAGAAATTGAAGCCCAGACCTATGCTTACTTTGACGGGAGTGAGACATACCCATTCCAAGTCATAGGATCTGATGATATTTTCAGATTTGAAGAGTTTGTTCGGGTTTGGGGTCCGATTAAACCACCGGAATTGGAAGCCTAAGTTTATTTATCTTACTAATATTTTCTCTCAGGAAAGAGCGTGCCCGATGCCTCAAGCTTCAGTGGATCATCTGAAGGTCTATACTTTTCACGGATTGGTTTTTACCAAGGAAGTAGGTAAAGACTCCATTGCTTCCTGTCCCTTCTGCGGAACAGATGGAAAATTCTGGGTTGATCGAAACACTTCCAAATTCCATTGCTGGACTTGTGAGGAAACTGGGAACTCGACAACCTTCATTCGTAAGCTTTATGAGTTATGTGAGGCTGAAGAGAAAACTGGTTTGGAAGAACTGGTTGAGGAACGAGGTTATCTCTCTGAAGATCCTCTTCTTTACTGGGGAATTACCAAATCGGTTCTGACTGGGTATTGGCTGATTCCAGGGTATAACCCTGATGGGGCTTTGTGTCAGCTTTACCAGTATCTTCCTGATGAGAAGGGGAAGAAACGGATGATGGCAACTCCCACTCTCCAACATCAACTGTTTGGAATGAGTGAGTTCTCTGCGGAGAAAGCCAATGTCATTATCTGTGAAGGACCGTGGAGTAGTGCTTGTCTCTGGGAGCAACTTGGCTGGCATAAACGGAAGTCGAATGGAAGAATCATTCGCTCTGAATCCTTTAATGAAGAGACCTGTCTCCTCCATGATACAAATGTCATTGGATTCCCTGGGTGTAACGTCTTCAAGGAGCAATGGCTTCCTCTCTTCAATGGGAAGTCTGTGACCTTTGCCTTTGACAATGACCACCCTAAAACCAATAAGAAGAATGGAAAACAAATTCCTCCTGCCGGATTTTCTGGAGTACAAAAAAGAATCAAGGATCTGATCTCCTGTTCGACTCCTCCCGCAGATATTCAATTCATTGCTTGGTCCGGAGATCCTCAATCTCCTATTAACCTGGATTTAACAAGTGGGTATGACGTTCGAGATCATTTCTCTGAATCCTCCCACACGTCTCAAACAAAGGTTACTGAGTTCTATGATCTGATGTTTGCCTACACTGAGAACTCTCAACTCAGTGAGACAGGAGAGATCCATCAGAATCCACCCGAAGATCATGATGATGCCAAAATCAAATCCAGTGGATTGGTTCCCATTCCTTGCAGGAGTTATGAAGAGACCATCAGAGCTTGGGAAGGGTGCATGAAATGGCTGGATGGGTTGGAGTGTGCCTATAGTGCAATGCTCGCCTGCATCATTTCAACCCCCTGTGTGGGAGACCAACTCTGGCTCAAAGTTATATCTCCCCCCTCAACTGGAAAAAGTACGCTCTGCGAAGCTATCACAGTCTCAGAACATATTTTTGCTAAGTCTACGATCAGAGGATTCCACTCAGGCTGGAAGGAAGAGACTGAAGGCGGGAAGAAGGATGTTTCCCTGATCTCCGCAGCCAATAACAAAACTCTCGTTACCAAGGATGGAGATACCCTTCTTCAGTCTCCTAACCTTCAGCAGATCCTTTCAGAAGCACGAGACATCTATGATCGTACTTCCAGAACTCACTATCGTCATGGAATGTCAAATGACTATCACAGTTTGTCCATGACCTGGATTCTGTGTGGAACGGCTTCTCTTTCTGATCTTGACTCTTCAGAACTAGGTGAGAGATTCCTTGACTGCATCATCATGAACGGAATTGATTCAGAGTTTGAAGATGAGGTTCTGACAAAGGTTGCTCAACGTACCCTGAAGAATATGTCAATTCTCCCACCTAAGGAAAAGAAGGAAGAAGATGAAGGAGGAGATCCTACCCCTCAAGCTTCTCACTATGACCCTGAAACTCAGTATGCAATGCAACTGACCGGGGGCTACGTCAATTTCCTGAGAGAAAATGTGCATGAAATTCTCTCTAAGGTGAGAATGGATGCTCATGGGCTTGAAACCTGTCAGTCCCTAGGGAAGTTCGTGGCTTTTATGCGTGCCCGCCCTTCGGAGAGACAGGATGAGAGTTTTGAAAGAGAGTTTGCCCCTCGATTGGTGAGTCAGATTACCAAACTGGCTGTGTGCATGGCTGGGGCGATGGGCAAGGAGGAGGTGGATGAAGAAGTCTTGAGGAGATGCCGTAAGATCGCTATTGATACAGCCAGTGGCGTGACTCTGGAGATGGTCCAGTCCATTCGTTCCAAGGGGATTTCCGGAATTGATGCCCGTTCCTTGGCGATTGAATTGAGTCGCCCCAATGAACTCATCAACAAGATGCTGCGGTTTCTCAAGAAGATTGAAGTGCTGTTTCACTTCAAGAGTAAAGACACGGGGAGAATTAAATGGAAGTTGAAGAGGAACTTCAACGCTCTCTGTGCCAAAGTGTTGGAGAAGATGGATCAACAAAAGGAGTAGTAAAGTGTTAGTCCTTAGCCGTCAGAGAGAAGAGAGGATCATTATTGGAGACAACATTGTTATCAAGGTCGTTGACATCAGGGGTGATAAGGTGAGGATTGGGATTGAAGCCCCCAATCACATCCCTGTCCATCGCCAGGAAGTCTATGAGGCAATCCAGCGAGAGAACCCTGAGCAGCCTACTCGTCCTGGTGGAAAACACTAACATTCCCATCTCACCTCACCCCTTCTCATCTCAGAGGGGGTGAGGGTTCTTTTTTAAGGAAAATCAGATGACAGGACTTCCCTCAGTTAATTCTCAAGAGTTCATGCAATTCCCAGGCTTCCCTGAGTTGAAATGGGGGTATCGGATTCTTGAAGGGTTCAGCAAGGATAAACTCGTGGTTTCAACCTGGGTTGTAATTTTCTGCCAATGTGGAGTTCATTCTCGTCCCAAACTTTACACTCAAGACCTTATCTCAGACCCTTATTTCTACTTTCAAAGTAATGGAAGTATCTTAGGGCAGGTAACAGCCTGTGAGGGATGCAGGTACTTGATCGAGTACATCCCTGAAGTTCCTTGGAAGCCGATTGAACTCAATCTTGATTTGGGGGGTTGTGGTGAAAAAACCTTTAAACCATAGTCTACAAAAAGCTAAGGCAGTTAAGCAAGATGAGTTTTATACTCAATTATGTGATATTAAAAAAGAGATTCAGTATTATGTCTCTCATTTTAAAGGTAAAATTGTCCTCTGTAATTGTGATGACCCGACATCCAGTAATTTCGCTCATTTCTTTTTGCAAGAGTTCAAGGCTCTTGGTCTTAAAAAACTGATTGTTACTTGTTACACAGGTTTGAGAGGTAAAAAAGGTATTAAATTGACTTTTGATGGAGATAAACCAAGAGTCTCCTCCCTCAAAGGAAATGGTGATTTTCGCAATGAGGAGTGTCTTCAACTCCTAAAGCAAGCGGATCTCATTACTACAAACCCTCCTTTTTCTTTATTTCGAGAGTATGTTTCTCAGTTAGATAAGTTTCAGAAGAAATTTCTGATTATTGGGAATCATAATTTCATAACCTATCTATCAGTCTTTAATCTAATTAAAAATGGTAAAGCGTGGATGGGTATCTCCCACCCTCTCTCTTTTATTGTTCCAGACGAGTATGAAAACCGTTCTGTAAGAAGCTGGAGAGATGAGAATGGGATTAACTGGAGAAGTCTAGGGAATGCTTGCTGGCTTACGAATCTGGACCATAAGAAAAGACATGATGACCTTATACTCTCTGAGAATTTTAACCCAGAAAAATACCCAACATATGATAACTATAAGGCAATTGAGGTTTCTCGTTACAAAGACATCCCCAAGGATTACTTTGGGGTGATGGGAGTCCCAATCACATTCCTTGAGCATCATAATCCTCAACAATTTGAAATTGTTGGGTCTGACTATAATGTGAGAGAGGGTCTCCTCCCTGGACTCATTAGAGAAGGATGGGAAGGAAAGCTTGATCGAGGTTATGTGGCTGGAAAACGTAAATTCTCACGAATTTTTATTCGCCGTCAGAAAATCAAACCTAAGAAAAATGAGAACCATGAGCATCCTATCTCCTGAGAATAAGATCAGGTGTCAAGTCTCACGTTTACTCGAAAAGAAATGCTGTTGTGAACACCCTCAGCCTTTTGCTTATACTTTTGAATTCACCAGCATCAGACCCCTTACACTGACTTACACTCATTGCCTGAGGTGTCTTAACGAGATTGAATATCTTCCTGAGGTAAAAGCAAAAGCCCCACCTTTCGGGCAGGGCTTCAAGCCTCTTCTATGCTATTCTTAATCAAGAATAGCTTGCTACCCCATCTGAGTCCCTCACCCATTTGTGAAGGATCTGAAATCCTTGGGCTGAGAATCTAAGGGTTCTTCTAGGAACCACGAGAGTCTCTCCTCCTCCTCCTCCTCCTCCTTCAATTGGATCGGGAAGACAGATTAGGCAGCGGAGGTCACTCACTTCAGTCGGCTTAGACAAGTCTTTCACTTTGAGTAGCCCAAGAGGGTGATTGTTTTTGAAGACTGCGGGATGAACTCTCAGGTTCTCCCCTTGAGTGAAAAGACTGACCCTGTTTCCGCGAAAGTCATTGAAGGAGGCAGAGAACTCTGAAAAGAGCATTCCTGGGGAGATTGTGACTTCGAGGTATCTGTATCCAGGAGTGATTGGAGTTGCTGGCATCTTATTCAATCCTTTCAATAAACTTATTGATTGCCTGTTCTGCTTCTTTGAACAAAGAGGGTAGGAGTTCTAACATTTCTACTCGTGTTTTTGCAGACCATTCTTCATAAGGAAGACTTTGTTCCTCTCCAAACTCAAGACTCTTGAGGATGAATCCCCACTTCCCTTTGAATTTACACCAGATAAGACTACTTTTCTTTTCGAGAACAGAGACTTCGCATGAGACTGGTGTAACAAAGGATTTAAAAATGGTTCTCGCTTCCTCCCATTTCTGCTCCAGTCTTTGGAGGGATTTGAGGACTTCGGGGTACAGCTTCACCAAAGGGGTTCCCAATTTTACCAAGTCTAACTCTTGGGGATTTTCAGGTGAGGACACGATTGATTCCTTTCTTCTCAGGAAAATGCTGTGAGCGAGGGGTAGTTCACTTTTGAAATTGTCGAATCGAAGTGAAAAGTGCTGTCAGAAATTTACAAGTCGCTTCATAGGTTCCCGGACAGGTCCATTCCGAGTTCCCGGCCACATTGAGAATTTTGATCTGATTGAGCCTTAAAAATTTAAGAGCTTCTTCTACTTGTGTTTTCAATTTCGTTTTTGAAAGTGAGAGGGCAATATCCAAGTGGGGTTTGGAAAATTTACGCACGGCTTCCAGTGTAATGACTTCTCCGGGAGTGCTGAAGTTATACCCACAACGAATAGTCCCGTCTGAATCTTCCACATTCTGGAAAGTTCTGGCTGTGTAATTTCCTTGGGGATGTTCCTGAATTCCATAAAGTTTCTTGAACTGAGGTTTCAATCCATCCAAGGCGAGGAACCTTTTGGGCATCCAGCCCCCTGTTTCAAATTTGAACTTCTTGGAAGTGAAAAGTGCTGCCTCATCGGCCCCTATTTGTCCTCCGCTGATGACTTTCTTCAGCCTGATAAATTTGGTGGGCATCTGATTCCTTCAATCCAGAGTGAAAAATGCTGTCAGAAATTTATAAATCCAACTGTGTTTCTGAATCCTCATCCAAGATCTTGAGGGCTTCACTGACAGGAAGCCCCAAGTCCATTGCCTCTTGGACCTGTACCCAGTCTTGCAGGGAACTGAAGTCCATCAGCGGACGAATGCGATAGGGAGGCTTCTTTTCCGAAGGGGGAGGCCATCTCCAGTTATCCACGACCTTCAAGGAAACTGCTCCCCAGGCAACTCCCCGGAAAGAGAACCAATCTAGTTTCCAGAGTCTGAGGGTTTCGGCTGGGAACTCATGCAGGGCCAAATCATTGGTTCCCTCCCTCAATTTCCTGATATGTGAAATCTCTTCCCAGGTTGGCTCTCTTTTGAAGAGGATGAGATAACTCTCTTCCATGTTGATTCCTTCTGAAAATGCTGCCTGTTGACTCAATAGAAAAATGCTGTGAGGGATTTCTTTAAGCAAAAATGCTGCCTGTTGATTCAAGAGGAAAATGCTGCCTGAAGAGGGTAACTCTTCCGGGTTGAGACTGCCAAGATTCTTCTCAGTCTAGAGGGAATTGATCTAAACTCTTTATGTAGCAGTAAGTTACGTCAAATCTGGTTTATCAGGGCTGAACCAAGTCCCTAGAGAGTGAGTGAGTGTAGGGCAGGTGTCCCCTCAAATCTCAACGGAAACCGACTCCACTTCAACGGTAGTCAACTCTTTTTGAAAATAGGTGTCACCCTACGTCCTTCCGTTGCCTTGCGTTAAAAGGGCAATATTTGAGGGGAGGATAGGGGTCAGATTACCTAGATTAACAGGCTTTAGGGATTGGTCCTCTGATTTCCCAGCCTTCAAACCGATCCCCAGAAACAAGAACCTCTCCCCCGGTTCTCAGGCTTTGAGCAAAACCCCCAGGAATAGCCCTCCACAACTCCCAAGGAGTTTCTTTCGACTTACGAAGTGCATAGGTTTTTTCCTTTAGGAGGATTTGAGCGAGAGGATAGTGAGAGTAGTCCATAACAGAATCCTTAGGGAGTTGAGGTTGATAGGTTTGTTAAACGTAGCGAGGGGATTCCAGAGTCAAGCCATAGCGTTTGACGATGGCTGACAAGACTTCACGCCTGAACTGATTGGGCCTGTCTTGGACATACTCGGTTGAGTATCTGGTTGGGAGAAGCACTACCCGATTCACATGAACTTTTGATTCAACTTTGATGGAGACAGTTTCCCCTTCAATGACTTTTTTGACAGTCAGATAGAAGGGCAACTCAGAGAAGTGCATTTCTTGTTCTTTGAGGGATTGAGAGGTATTCATGTTAGAGTCCTTAGCTGACTGAGGGTGGGTAAGGGGAGGGAGTTTCGACATGATCTTGATTCCTGTTTCCGGAGTGAAAAAGGCTGTGAGAAATTTATAAACCCCCTCTGAGATTCTCAGAGGGGAGTTGAGAGATGGTTAGGTTGGGACTTCGGACGGGGAGAAGAGTTGTTCCAAGGTGAGAACATCGGACATATCCCCGGAGAGAGTTGTATTCTCCAAGTTCATTTTGTCTAAGGGCAATTCATCTCTCAAATGCTGAAGGAGAGAATCCTCACCAATGAATCCCCCGCAAGAATCCAAGACTTCACCAGCCCCATTCTCCAGGCAGTAGAAATAGCAATCACCTTGCAACCAAAGATTGTACTCGTTCAATTGGTTCTGAAGATCCTTGCGACGATCTTCAAAAGTCTTCGCTCCCATGTTGGAGATAGGTTCTTCCCAGACTGCAACTCCGTCGATCTTTTCCTCTTCGAGTTGTCCGATCCTCCATTGTTTTTCACTGTGCTGAAAATTCTGAAGGGGGAAGGCTAATCCGTTTCTGAATTTGGAGGAGTGTTCAAACAGGGGCTTTCCGGTTTTTTCGTTGAAGTAATCAGAGGAGGGAACGGAACCGCGTTCATGAGGATTGAAAGAGTATATTTTCCATACTCCATCTCTGTCTTCGAGAGGGGAGGGACAAGCAATCTCATGCTCAATCCGGAGAATGAATCGGTTGGCGTCTGCCTCCGCTTTGTTGAATATCTCCAAGATGCGAGGGAGGAGAATCTTATCAACAAAATTAGCATTCTTCTTTCCGAAGTACAGAAAGCATTCAATCGAATCAGAGTTGTTTTGTTCGGAGGTGATTTCGGAAAACTTGAGAATGCCGGTCAGATGATCGTAAGCGAGTTTCATAGTGTCGATTCCTTTGAGAAATTTGAAGAGGGCTGAATCCAGACAATCTCCTCCCGAATGAAATCGGGAGGTTGTTGAAAGGATTCAGGAACTGAATTTGAGGAAGTAGGTTTTGGTCAGACGGTTTTCAGCAGCCTCACAAGAGGCAAAGCTTGCGAGTTGATTTCCATTCAGAAAGATCATCCAGGGCTTTGAATAACTCCAATCGGGACGAAATTCAATGCGTCCTTTGCCGCAGATTGAGACGCGACAGAAACCGGAGGGAAGGAGAGAAGAGACGCGGGGCTGAGTTGCTGTCTTCATGCTTTGATTCCTTTGAGTTTGAGAGAACTAATCTGAACTTTCTTATCAACCATATCGTAAAACGCTCCCCCTGTCCTTTCAATGCGGGGAAGATCCTTTGCAATTTCTCCCTCCAAGTGTTTACCTCCAGCCTGAAGAGTTTCAATTGCACGATGATGGCCATCCATCAGGAAGAATCCACCAACAGGATAATCAAGACGGGAAACAAGGATAGGTTTACCTGTTGAGTAACTTAATTTCCCTTGGTAAACATCCTCAATTGCTTCTTCAATCTTAGGCTGATAGGCAAACAATTTTGAGAGAGGAATTTTCATACAGGCAATCCAGAATGAAAAATGCTGTGAGAAATTTACAAAGGAAAATGCTGTCTGTCAGTTAATGACCTGAAAGAGAGGTTCTTTGCGAGATGATCGGTTCCAGGTGCAAAGGAGACTCCCCTTTCGTTGGTCGATGATCTTGGCAGAGAGGACGGGATCAACTCCTAAATGCTGATTGCATCCCCCAGGCAGACATGAGTTTTCAAAAACCCTAACCCATTCATCCAGGTTTGATTCTGTCGGTTTCCCTGAATCTTTTACTCTCCACTCAAACGGATGATAAAAGGATTTCCCTTGCCTTGAGAGAACAGTTTCAATCTTGATGAGGAAACGAATGAGGCGACTATTTCCCATAATGTTGATTCCTTGTATGGGAGGTGAGGGGGAAGAATAGAATCCCGATGAGTCTCCCCCTGACATTGCAGGGAGAGTATCGCGAGGATGCTATTCACCCTCAGAATCCTCAGACGGTTTCAAATCATCATAAAATTGGGAATAGTGCCGATACCAAAATTCAGCAACCTCTCCTCCCTCTGTGATTGCTTCGCGGAGATATTTGATTCCGTCAGAGGTTAGATCATTCTCGAAAAAATAACCATAGTTTTCCCCTCCGATTTCGACGGGATCAAGGCATTCTGCTCCGCTGGCACAATGCTGGGGGGTGTTTGATTCCTGATTGTCGGAATATGGTCCCTTTGGGAACTCATCGGAATCATAATCACTTTCGTCGGAGAACTTCTCCGGATCGTCTCCAGTTTCTTCCAGGATTCTCGCCTTGATTGCTTCTCCGCATTTGTTGCAGTAAACATCGGCACAGTAAATGAACATTGTGTTGATCCCTTCCAGGTGAGTTGAGATAAGAAACTAGATTCCCCTAAGGTTCCTCTCCTCTCGAATCAGAATTAAAGCCTGAGATAACTGAGGAAAAAATTCCTTTGCATACCTCCAGGTAATTCCAAAGGGATTATATTCCCCCTGATTCAATTTCCTCCAGATTGTAACCTCGAAACGGATCAAGGCATTATCCGAGAGGGAGAGAATGTAAGCCCGCATAATGAAACCCGCCTTTTCCATGTGAATTGGATTGAGAGGGAGAGGTTAGAATTTCAAATCGGATCGACGGCCAACATCAACGGACACCTCTCCCAGCTTGATTCCTTTTTCCTCGCAGTAGGAAAAGGGAGATTGATTGATTCGGTAGTCTGGAATGATTCCCAGTTCTGCCAGTTTGCGGAAAGCTTGGTAGGCAAAATCATATCCGTGAGAACATCCTTGAACTCCTTCAATCTCAACTCCGTCAACGAAGATTTGAGCAGAGGAAACAGTATAACCATTTCCCTTAACCCAGTATTTACGTCCGATGACGACGATTGATTGCGGGAGTTTGGCTTTCTTGGTTTTCATAGTGTTGATTCCTTTGAGATGAAAGAAGCGAGGAAGAAAAATGCTGCCTGAAATTTACTGAGATAAAAATGCTGCCTGAGGGGTTATTGGGATTCCTGAATCTTCCGGAGATAGTGGCGGAAAACTTCTTCCCAATTAACGCCTGTAAGGGAATGAGAAACAAAGGTTGCAACCAGGGAATCTGCACACTCTTTCAAATCTTTATTCCCGTGAAGTTTTCCTCCGCAATTGTCCAAGGCAGATTCAAACAGGGATTTGATCTTGTCGGTAACGACAAAGTTATCTCGATTCTCCTCAAAAATCTTGAGAATAGATTGGTATGCCAGATTGTCATTATCGACAATCACAAGAAAAGATTCTGTCGTGTCCTGTCCTGTTTTCTTTCCGATTTCCAATCCCTTGAAAAATGCTCCAATCCATTTTGACAATTCCCCTTTCGACATGAGGGGGGAAACATCGCCTCCATGTTGGGTAATTCGGAAGGAGGAGTTGAAAGAATCCAATTCCATTTTGTCCGATCCTTCCAGGGCAAGGAAGGAGTTGAGTTGTTCGATTTTGCTCATCAATTGAGAGAGGGTAACTTGAGGAGACATTGTGTTGATTCCTTTATTCTGAAATGAGATTGATTAGAAGTCTAAGAGCATGATACGGGGGAAAGACAATCCAGGTCAATCCCCCGTATCGCCAGCCTGAGGGAAAAATTTAGGAATTCTCTCCCTTATGATTTCCGTCAGTTTCTTGAGATTGTGGGGCTGGGAGGATTTCGTAGGGGCAAGGGTTGAACTCATCAAACCAATCTTCTCCCAGGCAATAGCAGAGAATTTCCCCCTTGGTTTTCAAGTGACACGCTCCAGGTGCACATGGAGAACAAAATCCGCGAGAGGCGACGTAGGGAGATTTGATTACAAAAACATCCCCCGAGAAATCCGTTTCGAGAATATACCCTTCCTGCTCATATCGGTACCGAGGGCAATCCCCTGGGGATTCCGGATATTCAATTTCCAGACTGTCAAGAATTGCTTCTCCGTCAATCTCCTCGATAGAGATTTCCCCTTCAAAACACCCTGCAATGGCCTGTTTAATGGCGTCAATCTTTTCCTGTTTCCACTCCATGTAATCAAGATTATCGCCATTAGAGATAATCTCCTCAAAAGACTCTCCCGCGAGGTGATTGAGTTGAATCACCCCATAGCGAATTCCTGTTTTGTGGTCGATATTCGTCATTCCCATTCCGTAGTCAATTCCGGACATGACTGATTTCCTTTCCTGCCTGAGAAATTTGAAAATGCTGAAGGAGAGTAGGTAGCTTACCGATCTAATTTCACTTGGAAGTAATATCGTGACTTGTTGTAGACTTTGAAGGCATTGTGGAGACATCCGTCGATCATCGCATTCCCGACGTAGGATGCCTCTGCAATTTCCTGAGAAGAAACGATAATAGTCTTTGGTTCCTTAGGGTGACGAGAGGAGGATTGGAAAGCGTATCCAGCTTCCAGTCTAGGAGAGGTATCAACGGAATACTCTTTCCTGAGTTTTCCTTTTTTGCGGGAGGGACAATAGCGGGCGACTACTTCGGACCAAGACAATTCCAAAGGATAATGGTCGAACTCCTCATATCCAAAGTATCCCACTAGACTGGAATAAGCTTGTCCTCTCTCAATTGGATCATCGGAACAGAGTTGATTAACCAAATCCTCATGAGGGACGCCACAAGAAGAAGCGACATCTTCCAGATTGTCCGCGAACCATGCGGGGAAATCCTTATGAAACTTATTGTCGGAGAGAATGCCATTCTCGAAAAAGCATTGTTCCAAGGGGAAGCGATAGGTGAGATACTTTTGTGGTTTCTCTCCTTCTTCTTCTTCAGGGATAATCAAGATTTCCATATCGGGAGCATAGTTTCCCGTGAGATATTGAAGAATCCAGCATCCGCCGTAATCCAAGGGATTAACATCTCCCAATTGTGCCAAACAACGAAAACCAAGCTTTTTTGTCATGATGAGATTCCTTATTTGAGATGAGAAGTGAAAGCGGGAGAAAGACCCAGGCTGCTCACATTGCGAATGCATCAAGAATCTTTTTGTTACGGGGGAAGATGTTGTCCGGGGGGAAGGTATGGGAAAGGTCCGTCAGTTTCTTCCCGATTTCTTCTTTCCAATCGTATTCTTCCCAGAATCCGCAACCATGATGATTTCGCGTAAGGCAAAAATCATGTGCGGCTTGCTCAATAATGGAATGGGGGATCGCGAGGAGGTAGTTTTCCTCCTTTGTGATTCGATCCCCTGCAAGCTTCTGGAACTTCTCACAATCTGCCTTGATCCGTTTGAGTGATTCCATGGTGAGAGAAAACTGATCGTAATTGCTATCAATCGTATTTCCCTTATCGTCCTCACCAGCTTGCCACAAAAGGCATTCAATGTAAGCTTTCGTGAAAGAATCGAGAGATTGCCAGAATTTGGATTTTGAGATTGTCATGGAGGATTCCTTTTTTGAAATTAGGAAAGATAAGAAATAGACGATCTTGCACATTTCCTTTCAAATGAGGTGAGTGCAGAGGCAGTTTGGGAGAGGATTCCTTTCGCCCTTTTGAGGATGTTTTCAGCGGTGTCCTCATCCCACAAGATGAAATCGTCGGAATCTTCTCCGCGATCCTCGATTGTGTTGCAGAGGACAGGCTGTCCAGCCTGGACGGTGTGCTCTGCCCACAAAATGATTTTGATTGTTTCCATTGAATTGATTCCTGATTGCTGGGGAAAGAGGTATCTTGGCCACTAAGTCTACCCTGAACGAAATCAAGGTAGTGTTGGAAGCCTAGAGTTGATCCGCCACGCTACGCGGGCAATGGACGATCCCAGTTAAGTCCCACCCCGGTTCAATGTGAGAGGTTACATAACCTCCTGAAAGGAACGTGGCAGTTAGAAACATGGTGTTACCGTTTCTGAGGAGGACTTTTTCTTGCCACATTTCGCAGGTATCCCCCACCCCGATAGCAGCTTGCTTTGCCATTGCCTTTGCCCCTCGAATTGCTTCACGCTCATCTCGGTAGATGCAAATGATGGGAGGGGAGTTGCATTCCAAACACTGGCAAGAGGATGACATGGATTTGAGAGTGGATTGCGTTGTCATAGTGTTTGATTCCTTGTGTTGAGATTGTGAGGAGTGAGGAGTGAGGAAAAATTACCAGCGGTAGGTGAGACCATTGCTCGCGACATATCCGCTGCATGTCTCACGCTTGCCATCGATCATCTCGCACTCGATTTCGCGGACGATGTTGACGGGCAGATCATCGGCATGGACCGAGACCCAATTGTGTCCAACGCCACTACGATCGTATTGGACAGACTTGCCACATAGGGGGAGATCGTACTTCGCGGATTTAGTTGAATTGTTCATCATTTTTTCCTTTGTTTGATTGACGGGACTACTCGGCTGTTTGTGACACTTAAGATTGGCGGAAGGATTTGTAAATCAGGACATAGGTTGGTTTGGCATACTCGCCGCGAGAGTAGAAACTCTCCCGCACAGTGTACTCAGACGGATCGGACGGATTGGAGGGGAAACTTGTGGTCGATTGTCGGAGGGAAAGTTTGAGACTGTTGAGAAAGGCATGGGCTTCATTGATTGTCTCAAATTTCATATCAGCCCCTTGAGCATTCTGAAGAGTTACCATTTTCATTTCCCTTTGTCTTGTCTTGTCTTGTCTTGTCTTGTGATTGGGATTGAGATTGAGATTGAGGGGGGTTAGTATTGTCCGCCGATTTGCGTCTGAGAGTAGTTATGTTTGAGATTGGGAAACATTGCTTCGCACCAAGGCAGAAGATCCACAAGCCGCATCATGGGGGAGATTCCCTGAGAAGCAACATTCGTTCCCTTGCGAATCTGGAAGAATCCTTCCAATCCACCTGCTCCGACATGGATGAAATGGCCGGATTCGATTTCATTCCATGCTGCACAGTAATCGGCAAGAGTGATTGTTTTCATTTCCGGATTCCTTTGATTCATGTTGGGATTGGGGGGGGTGAGAGATTGATTAGAGGTTATGAGAGGCGTTGAAACCAAATGGAACCATTTTGATAGATTCCACCAATTCGCTTATGATTGATCTCCCAATCTCCCCCGCCACCAGTAGCAAGAGAGACGATTTCTAACACTTGTTGAGTTGTGTAATTGTTGCCTTTTTCGTCGCACCACATGATTTGATTCCTTTGCTTCGTGTTTATCAAAGCCCCCCTACCATACGCGAAAAAAGAGGGGTTGTTTCAGACTTACAACGAGGGAGATTGACATAACCCGTTATTCCTCATTCAATGGTAGTTTCCTTATCATTCTTAGTAGATAAGGGTTACAACTCTTTTTGAGAAGATTGAGAGAATTTCGAGATTGTCGTTTTCACAATGGGTAAGATTTTCTCTAACTCCAATAGATACGTCGGAATCACCTGAGGAGAATGATTAGATTGCTATTACCCAGGGCAGAGGATCAGGGCAGGGGCGAGGGGGGGGATCTTCCTGAGAAGAAAGGTAAGGCTTCCATGATTCGCTCCAAGCAAGCAAGCAAGAGGAAGGAAAGGCTTCTTCTTCATCGAGGAACAGCAGAGGGATCAGAGCATGATCTTGGTAGAGATAGATCCGGGGGATCAGGGATCAACTCTCATCCATGCCCAAGACAGGCAGCAGAGAGGGGCAGGGATCATCGCCCACGATCTTGGGCAGAGGAGGACAGACAGACAGACAGGCAGGCAGCCTTATCAAACGAACGCGGGAGAGTAGTCTGAGAGGGGATCAGTCTGAGAGACGGGATCGGGGAGGAGAGAGAATGGACCACCATATCTATAAGGTATATCTATCTATCAATAGATAATGAGATAGGGGGAGAGGAGAGACGATATTGAGAGGGATGAGGGGGAAGGGGGGTTAATGCCTCCCCTCTAACTACTAAGATTACTACCCTATCTAGTATTGATATAAACTCAATCAAATCAACAACATGAAGCCTATATTATTCTACCTTACTCTACCTCCTCTTCTATGATCTACCTTATTATTCCTATTATATTATTATAATAATATCATATAATATTATATTATAATAGGGTATTGTTATTAATATTATTATTAAGTATATTAGTAATATAGTATATTGATTGTAAGGTATACCCTACCCGTATTACAAATATTTGTCAAGTGTAAAAAAAGGGATGTGGTGAGTCTCCTCCCCTCATCTGTAGTTTGAGGTTATTTCACAATGACTTACGTCAATATCCATACTTCTTATTTTTAATAGTATAATATAATAACTTATATCTGTATCTGATAGAAAATGGTCCTCGTCCTTTCCTGTCCTTGTGCTTGGAATTTGAGGGGAAAGAGGGAGACCCCACCCTCCCCCCTTCGAGAATCAGAAATGCTTGAAAACAAGTCCTTTTCAGTTTTGAAATTTTTTATGAGAAAGGTGGAGTTGATTTAATCTCTACCCCGAATATACTGAAGGTGGTTCAGTGTGCTTTTACCCTTGAAGAGGAGCAGTTCAATGATTACCACGAAACTCGTGTATGCCGCTGTTTGTGAGAGGGCTATGGGAGGGGATTTGAAGCAGATCGTCCCCTTTGTTGAGCAAGGAGGAAAGGAGATCCTCTTCACCAGACAACTTGCTTTGGGAGTGTGTTTCCAGGGGGAGGGTCTTGAAGACGGGGAGTGGGAGAACTTCAAGTTAGGATTTCAACTCAAGATCCAGGTCTTGGTTGCCGGAAGACTGCTTTCTGACTTCCTCTACTGCCCTCCTCCGGAATCTCTTCCTTACCCAGGAAAAGGGGTGAGTTTTACGATTCCCATCATCATGGGGAAGTACCCTCAAGCAGGTATGATCGAAGTCAGAGTATTCATCTCGGAAACTCTCTTGGTAGACTTGGTTCTCCCCTTTATTCCTGACAAGGATGAAGAAGAAATTGAGAATTCAAAGTCCAGACCTTCCAAATATCCTCTCCGCAAAAAACTGAGAGATCCGGATGAGGATGAGGACGAAGAGGAAGAGAACGATTACTAAACCAATTCCCTCCTTGAACTACTCATCCCCTCAAAAAGCAAAGGAATCAATGATGTCAATTTTCGACTTTGACCCCCTCCCCTTTGGTTTCTTCCCTCCCAATGATGATGCGATTCCTCCGATTGATGAGGAGGAGTACAAGCAGCAATGCGAAGCTTGGGAGGAGGATCATCCTGAGGAAGAAGATGAAGCCTACCACTTCTGGGAAGATGATGAATTCACCGAGGAACCTGAAGATCCTTACTGGGATGGAGGGTTATGATGGATCTCTTCCCTCTCCAGCCTTTGTCTGAAAAACAGAGGATGGAGATTCGGAGGAGGGTAGAATCCCTCCCCATCCTCGATCAAGGTTCAACATGTGCCAGTTCTGCCTTTGCAAATGCGTATTGTCTGCAAGTGTTAAATATTCTTATTGAAATTATGAAGGAGAAGGATTGATGGAAGTGGATGCACTGATTACCGTTGTGATGAAAGACCTTGGAAAGTTGCTCACCTATCTCTGGGACCAAGACAACAAACTCTTTTGCAAACCTCAGAATCTTAAGGAGGACAGACTCTATTGGGCAACATGGAAGCGTGGAGACACTCCCTTCCTCGTTCTGTTCATTTACCATGGGGAAGACCCCAAGGTGATTGAGTCTGATCTCACTGAGCAAAGCGTGGGAGAGCCTGTTGAAGATTTCAAGTTCTATGAGGCTTATTACCTCAATCGCTTTCCCAGCAGTATTCTCCCCTGATTTGAAGCCACTCTCTTTCTTCTCAGGAAAAGAGCTTCCCCCTCCCTCTAGCCCCAAGGAATCAAAAATTGAGACTTCCCGAAGTTGAAGCTTTCGTTGCTTGCCAAGAAGTGGTTTATCGAGAAAAGTATTTGGATGTGATTGGACTCATCAATGGTTTGGAGTTTGATTACACCTCTCAGCCAACTCAAACCGAGATTCAGTATGTCATTCTGCTGATTCTGAAGAATGGAGATGGAATCGTTCCTTTGAGAATTGACTCGATCTTCTACCCCTTGGGAGGAGAGCCGGTTCCTATCGGATTCTTCGATGTCCCCCAGAAATACCTTGAACCTGGGATGAAGAACTCATCCACTTTCTCTTTTATTTTGCCGGAGAGTATCCTTAATGGAAAAGAGAGTGTCCTCCGTCATGTCTTGACGGTGAATGGTGAGGAAATCAATTCTCCTCTTGATCTTCCTGTTTTCATCAAAGTCTAATCTATTTTAGAAAAGAAATCAAAATGCAAACAATCAATGAACTCCTCCAAGAGGTAGATGTTGCCCCTAATAACTTTACTAAGGAGGTTGTAGGTCTTCTCAAGAAGAATTTAGATAAATACGAGACTCTTCTGATGAAGAATCTTCAGTTCGCCTTAGACCAAGTTGAGAAGGGAGAGTTTGATGTTGGGATTGAAGATATTGATGAGATTGTTCTCAATTTCAAGAACATGAAGATTCAAGTGTGTCAAGAGGGTTGGTCGAGTTCACATAAGGTCGTCGATACCTTGGGGAACACGGTTACTGTTCCTGAAAAAGAAGTTGAGAGAGTAACTGTCACGACTTCCCAGCCTGATAAGTCAGACCCGAGAAAGCATGTTCATTTTCTCGACACTCAGAACGAAGATGAGTTGTACGTCAGAAGTCGAGTCAAGGAGGTGTATCTCAATACCCACGTTATGGACCCAAACGACAGTTCAAGAGATATGTACAGTGTCAACATGAATGTCGATACGAAGGGTGATGACTTTCCTGATTTCTGTAAGCTCGCTCCCAGAGCCTCCTATGCTGAAGCATGGAAGGATGCCCGTGATCTTCTGTTCCTGATCTGGGATGAGAAAACCCAGCGAGTGGATAAGGAAGTTGATATTCGAGATGCGAACTCCGTTGGTGAGGTGTTGGAGAAGTTCTCTCGAAACAAGCCAGTTACTGCTCGGAATATTGAGACCGGGGAAACAATGGCTCTGCAAGAGGGTGGAACATGGTCAACAGCAGAAAATAAGATCAGTATTGATTATGAGAGGCAGGTTAAGTCGCTGATTCCTGGGGCTTGTTTGATAGAGTTTACAGTCACCTCGACAAGACAGACTCAATACGCTGTTCATGTTGGTTTTGAAAATGTTCTTTCAAGTGGGCACACTCCCAAGAGATACCATGAACGCGATGCTTGGATTGATGCTTTCAACTTTTACTTTTTCATTACCTATCGGACCTATGGAAAAGAAGATTTGAAAGGAATTACTGAGCAGGATATTGATTTTGATGGGATGCTTGCACATCGCCTTCAGTTGGAAAAGATCTTAGGTGGGGTTGAGAAAGACCAATCTGAAGATCGGTGGGCAGGGTCTAAAGTTGGAGAGAGGACTCAAGAACCTCGTTGGGAGATTGCTCCTCGATATGAGAATCCTGAGGATCATAGCTCACAGGTTGTTGGTTGGTGTGTGAGATGGTCAGAACCCAATGAGAAGGGTGAGTATCTCTGGGTAAGGCATTACATAAAAGGAAGTAATGCTGAGAAAGGATTGTCTTTGGAATGGTGTGAGAATGCCGCTGAAAGGGACGCTCAAGAGTTCAACTCAATTGGTCGTCTTCCAGGGGAATGGGAAGGAAGAGGGTTTGGTAAAGGACAACCAGTTCAAGAGAAAGTTGAAAGTGAAAGCCCTGTTTCTTTTCAGGAAAAGAAACCCCTCCATCCATTCGAGAGAACAATTCTCAGGGTTGCTCAGGATGCTGACGAAACTGAGTTTGATATTCTGTTCAAGGAGTGTGGGCATTACCATCATGTCTCTTCAGCGATGGGAGGGAATCAGCCGGACTTGAAAGTTGGAAAAACATTCTCTTGCCCCCTTTGTTTCCACGAATTCAAGAAGAGAGAAGGGTCAGAGGTTTAGTTTTATGAGAAAGATTAAAAGAGGAGAGTATCTAACTGCATACGGGGAACGTCTTCTAAAAACTCTTCCCTCTGATTTGAAAACTCAAGAGATTTCACAGCATCGGTTGAGTTGCAACAATGGCTGGTGGATTGGGATCGGAGATAGATCCAAGGTTTGCCCCTTGGAAGTGGATCTCAATGTGATTCTTGGAACTCTCTTTGTTCTCAATATCCAAATTCGAGAGGATCTGAGAGGGAAAGGATTCGGTTTCCAGCTTTACCAGTCATTGGAGGAAATTGCCAAGATGTGTGGCTGTAACAAAATCAGGATGATGCCCTCTGGTCAGTGTGAGGGGTCAAAAAAGGAGTCTCGGAAGGAATATCTGATTCGTAAACTCGGGTATCAGCCTTATTCTTCTGGAGAAGTGATAAAATATCTGGAATAAGAGTTGACAGGTGTTTATCAAGTTTCTAAGATTCTGTCAGTGTCTCAGTTTCAACAGTTTCATGAGGAGCAGTATCATGGTTTCCAAACAGCTTTCCGGCTTCACCTTCAAGACCAAACGCCACATGTATCCTTGGGAAGAATGGTCCAATGGAAAGGTCCATGAAGTCAATTCCAAGAAGGTCTATGGGCTTGAACCCAAGGATCTTTGTGTTCGCCTTCATCAACATGCCAAGCTGCATGGCAAGCGTGTTGAAACCCGGTCGGAAGGGGATGTCCTCCAATTCCAGATGCTGGATCGGGAAGGTTCCCCCAAGAAGTCCGCTGGGAAGAAGGTTACCCCTGTGAAGGGTGCGAAGAAGTCTTCTCCGGTCAAGAAGTCGGTCCCCGTCAAGAGCCTTAAGAAGAAGGTTGCTGTGAAAAAGAAAGCAGCCGCCCCTTCTGAAGTTTCAGCCTGATCAGATTTGGTTTTTGACATTCAACCTCTCCAGGGGCATTCTCTGGGGAGGTTTTTTCATAGGGACCAACCATGACTCTTGAAGAACTGTATTGGAAGACTCGGTTTGAGGAAAATGACATTCACGAGCATCTTCCGACTTTGAAGAAACTCGCTGAAGGAAAGTTTTGTGTTGTGGAGTTAGGGTTGAGAGGCGGGAACTCAACGGTTGGATTACTGATGGGGAAGCCCGAACTTCTGATTTCAATTGATTTGAAGGTTAGCCCTGATGTTGTGAATAAAATCGAAGAAGTCTGTCCCGAGACTTGCTTGTTCAGAACTCTTCAGGAAGATTCCCTTCTTATTAAACCTATCCCCTGTAATGTTCTTTTCATTGATACTTACCATACGATGTCTCAACTCTTTTATGAATTAGAGAGACATGAGAGCGTTGTCAGAGAGACAATTGCAATTCATGACACTGAGACTTTTGCTGAGTGCGGAGAAGATCCTGGATCTCAAGGGAGAGGGCTAAGACATGCCATTGAACTGTTTCTCCAGAGGAACCCCCAGTGGTATCAGTTCAGCCATAACCCCCGCTGTCATGGTTTGACGATTCTGAAAAGGGTTGACATCCTCTGAGGGTAGGGCTAGGATTTCCTTGTCCCTTGAGGGAGGGAGTGATGGTTCATCAGTTTGATTCCCTGATGAATCTCGACGGCTGTAGGGGTGAGATCCTTACAGCCGTTTTTTATTTAGGCTTGACTTTCCGGACACTTCAGGCAAAAGATAAGTGCTGGAAAGGGATTATCTCTATGCAGAATACGAAAAAGAACGCATATAGTGGGAAGCATGTCGGAAAGCCTCCTAGCAAAAAGAAGAGGCGTTCTCCCATTCGGAAGCTCACAATCAGGGAGCAGAAGTTCATTGAAGAATACCTGATTGATGGAAATGCTTCCCGTTCCGCCAAGTCGGCTGGATATGAGAATCCTGCTGTGCAAGGGGTTCGGCTGCTGAAAAACCAGATGATCTCCACGGCAATCAAGATTCGCCAGGAGAACTTGGTTAAGAAGCTGGAACTCTCTTCTGAAGAAGTTCTCAAGCAGCTTTACTATTGCTGTACTCGTTCGGCCAGAGATTTTGTGGATGAAGAGGGGTTGATTCAGACAGATGTGAACAAGCTCTCTGACCGGGCTGCCAGTACGATTGATGGAATCAAGCAGAGAGTAAGCTATGACTTGGAGGGGAATAAGACCGTCACAACCGAGTTGAAGCTGGTGAGCAAGGCCACGGCTATCGAACTTGCCATGAAGAACAAAGGCTTGTTTGCTCCGAAGAAGGTGGAAGCTCAACACGTTCACAAAATTGACTGGGACTCTCTTTCCAAGCCTCCGGAAAAAGACTCTTCGGATGAAATCAATGACCTGATTGACAGTCCCCGGAGATTACCACTTTTACATGAAGTTCCCACAATTTTGGAAGCCAAATACTCCATCAAAGAACTTGCATCTGAGGAAGAGGAAGAGTAATATCCTCTAAACCCCATTTTCCTTCCGCTGGTTAGCACATCCCCTCTCATGTCAGAACTTCCCGCCTAGCTGCCCGAGAGAATGAAAGGTTCCCTCCCTTAAAAAGAGGAAAATGGGGTTTAATTTTTCATGAGTGGAATCATCCAGGGTATTGATCCGATCCGTCTGCTTGAGATGTGCTGGCCTCAGGTCAAGATCTATGACAAGCAGAAAGAGACCATCTATTCTGTTATCCAGAATGATGAGACCATTGTTCCTGCTGGGAATAAGCTTGGTAAGGACTTTATTAGTGCTTACATCGCTCTTTACTTCTTTCTGAGATGTACCCCCTGTCGAGTCATCACAACGTCTGTTGATGAGGGGCAGCTTGAGAATGTTCTCTGGGGGGAAATGAAATGGTTCATTCAGAACAGTAAGGTCCAACTTCCTCTTGTTGTCAAGCATCTTGAGATTAAGAAGCTTGTTAATGGAATTGAAGACCCTAAGAGCTACCTGATTGGACGAGTTGCCAAAAAGGAAGAAGGGTTGCTTGGGCATCACTTGGCACGCAATGAGTTGCCTTATGGCGGACCTGCCACGCTGATGATCTATGATGAAGCCAGTGGTATCGAAAACGGCTTCAAGGATAAGACAGATACTTGGGCACATCGAACTCTCATCATCGGCAACCCTTTCCCCTGTGAAAACTTCTTCAAGGCAGGAGTCAAGAAAGGGAATATTGAGTCCACTGACGGAACTCGGAAGTTCGTCAATGTGATTCGGATCAGGGCTGAGGACTCTCCCAACGTCCGTTATGCCCAAGCTCAAAAGAAAAAGAAGATCAAGGTCACTGGAGAGAATATTGTTCCAGGTGTTCTGACTTATGATGAGTATGAGAAGCGAAGATTACTCTGGGACAAAATCCGGCAATGTATCTCGCTTGATGCTGAGTTTTATGAAGGGGCTGAATTCCTTCTCTTTCCCCCTGACTGGTTAAATCGGGCAGAGAAGATTTTCAAATACCATGAGATGAATACCAATATTCGCTTCCGCAAGGCAGAAGCGATTGGAATTGATCCAGGTGAAGGCGTTTCACCTACCTGTATGTATGCTGTCGATCACAAAGGAATCCTCAAGAGGTTCGCTCAAAAGACACCAGACACCTCCAAGATCCCAGGTTTGATTATTGACTTCGCTCGATCTGTTGGGTTGAAACCTGAAGACCCGGACGATGCAGAGAATATTCTGATCGACGTAGGGGGTGGTGGAAAAAATCATGCGGACCATCTCCGCGAAAAAGGGATTGAGATCAGGACGATTGCTTTTGGAGGTTCAGCTTCTTCCAGCAATAAGTTTGAAAGAACCAAGAGCTACGAAGATCGAATTGATGAGGATGAGAGTCGTCAGATTTATAAGAATCGACGAGCAGAGATGTATGGGATTTTCTCTCAGCTTCTTTGTCCTGATGGTAAAACAGAGTTTGAAGGGTTTGGAATCTCTCCTGAGTTTACTGAACTGAGACGACAGTTAGCCCCTTTCCCCAAGCTCCTTGACAAAGAAGGGATCATGTGGCTTCCTCCGAAGTACAAGCGTAAGCTGCCGGGGAGCAACCCCTCTGGTGTTCAACAGAAAACAATCGAGGATCTGATTGGATGCTCTCCGGACGAAGCTGATGCTTTAGTCCTTGCTGTTTTTGGGATGTTTGATAAGCCTTACCTGCTTGAAGTTGGAGCTTTGTAACAATGACATGGAAAGCAATTGAGACAAGACTGACAACCTGCATGAAATGCAGAAAGGAGGTTGCCCTTCCCTTTCCTTTGAGAATTTGCAAACATTGCTCCAAAGAGAATGCCAAGCTCGGAAAGAGATCTAACAATGAATCTTCAGGTTCAGGACGAGCAAGAGGGAAACCTCTCACTTAATTACCTGAACCAAAAGAACTTCTTCAAAAGGAAGTAGAATATAATGTCCCGCAAGAAAACCCCTCGCCAGATGACTGCAAATGTCCAGACCCTGCCCCCTGATGAACCGGAGATTCAGGTTCAAGAGTCTTTGGAAACAGACATTGTTTCTTCTTTCAAGGAATTTGAAGAAGACGGGAGGGTTCCTTTCGAGGTTATTGAAACCGTGAGAGAAGCTCTCTTCAATGAGAGTTCCATGCGGAGTGAGTGGATGAGACGGCTCACTGATCCTCGCCGTGACATCGCCAAGGAATGCGGTTATCCGGAGCATATCAATCCGGAAGATTACTACAGATACTATGATCGTGACCCCATTGCGAATCGAGTCTGTGAAGTGTTTCCGAAAGAGTGCTGGATGCTCTCACCTTTCGTTTATGAGACACTTGAGCTTAGTAAGCTTACAGACTTTGAAAAGATTTATGAGGAGCTTGTTTACAACCTCTCTTCAAATGGAGAAGACAGCTTCAGTAATGACCCTCAGGTGAACTACCTCTGGGAAATGTGCTGTCGCTTGGACATTGCGATGGGGATTGGGCATTATGGAGTTACGCTAATCGGAATCAATGACGGAAGAAAACTGTCTGATCCGGCTGATTACTTTCGCAAGGGAAGTATTCGCCCCAAAAAGAATCGCAAGCTCCTGTTTCTCCAAGTGTTCACCGAGAAAAACGCTCGAATTGTAAAAAGAGAAACAAACAGACGTAGCCCCAGATATGGGATGCCGACCGTCTATGAACTGACCTTTGACTCCATCACAGCTTCCCAGAATGGGGAGTTTATCAATGAGAGCGAAGGAGTTGAAAAAACAACTCAACTCGTGCATTGGACACGGATTCAACATGGGGCGGATAATGTCATCTCCAATCCTCTAGCAGGAATCCCCCGACAGAAACCTGTTTTCAACAACATCCTCAACCTTTACAAACTGAGTGGCGGATCTGCTGAGATGTACTGGGGAGGGGCTTTACCTGGATACTCCTTTGAAACTCAGCCTCAAGTTGCTGGTCAGAGATTCAAGATTGATGTTGATAAGATGAGGCAGAGTGCTGAGAACCTTATCAATTCTCTCCAAAGATATATTGTCACACAAAATATGTCAGTGAAGAGTCTTGCTCCGACTGTTTGTGATCCCACTCCTCAGATCCAGGCACAGATTGATTTGATCTGTATCAAGCTGGGAATTCCGAAATCCATTTTCATGGGAAGTGAACGTGGAGAAGCCTCAGCAACTCAGACCTTGGAAGTCTGGAACAGACGAGTCTCCAAGAGACAGAGAACCTTTCTGACACCCTTCGTTATCAACCCTCTCTTGGATCGGTTGATTGCCCTTAATGTGCTTCCCGAACCCAAGAATGGGTATATCGTGGAATGGCCTGCGATGGAGACTCTCAATGATCTCCAGAAAGCAGATATTGCCTTCAAGAAGACCCAAGCCTTAACAATGTGGATTCAAGGGGATGGGGAGAGTACGGTCCAGGCTGAGGACTTCATGACCTACTTCCTTGGTCTCCCGGAATGGGAAGCCGCACAGCTTGTTAAGAAGTCTCGTCAAGCCCTGGAAGGAGATCGTTTGACGAATGACCCCATGAATACTTCAGGGAATCCGAATGATCCCAATCAGGTTGGAAACCCTCAGAACAATGGGAATCCCACCAATCCGAATAAGGGAACTCCTTCTCGTCGAGGAAACCTGAAAAACACGACTCTGGGAAGACGAGGAGTGAAATCAGGTGGCTGACGCTCCCCTCAGAAAACTTGACCCCACAAGAACAATAACTCTTCGTCGAGTTTTTGCCGGGGAGATCAATACCCAACTGGAGATCCTGAGAAAAGAACTATTTCAGTATCTCTTCACAAATGACTCCTTGAGCCTGTATTACCACTCCCTCTCCACTTTCAATACGGCCAATGACGGGGAGAAGAAGGTCCAAACCTTCAGGGAGTGGCTTTCCAATGCCTTGGCTTCTTTTTTGGGAAGAACAACCCTAGGGAAATCCCTCAAGAAAGCTTATGAGAAAGGGATGGAGAGAGCTTATAGCCTTCTTAACAAAGGTAAGAACGCTATTAGAGACTCTTCCTTTTTGAGAGGGACGGTTGAGGAGTTCAAGCGAAACGCCGGATCAAGCAGCCAACTCAATCTTCTGATTGAAAAAGCAAGGAATGAACTCAAGGGGTTGGGAGAAGGTCTGACCACGGAACTCTTAAGGGAATTTTCTGACTCACTCTCAGCGAACGACTCTCAAAAGGATGTAGAAAAGAAGTTCAACACCGTTTTCAAGAAGTACAAGGACAAGGCCATTCTTCTCTCAGGAAATGCCGTGGTCCAAGGTCATGCTTGGGGTGAACTGGATGGACTCAAAGGGTTAGGAGTTACTCACGTTGGGGTTGAAGTCGAATTCAGAACAGCCGGAGACTCAAGAGTCTGCCCTCTCTGTGCTGCTTTGGAAGGACAGATTTACCCTATTGAAGAAGCTTATGGGATTATCCCTGTTCACATCAGATGCCGTTGCATGTTCATTCCAGCCGTTGCCTAGAAGGTGCAAGATGCCTAAGAAGTATGATGAAGATGTCATTACTAAGGATACAGTCGTTGAGCCTGAAGAAGAAATCTCTAACAGGATCAAGAAATTAAAAGTCAAGAAGTCTGAAGTCATGCCTCAATTGAGCGGGATCTCTCCAGACAGAAGGCTGACCCCAACTGAAACTCGTATCCTGGATCTTCTGGCTGATGGGAAAGGTCATTCCCCGAGTGAAGTTCAAGGATGCCTTCTCTGCGAAGATTCGAGTTCGTTGTACTTCTACATCAAAACATTGAGGAGATACCTCGCACCTAAGGGGGCAGATATTACTATCCGATATGATCGAAAGAAGCTGTATTACAGACTTGTGATTCTGATCGACACGACGGAGTAACCTTCGACTTCTCCATAACTGAAAATTAGGTATCTTATATTGACCCCACAAGTGATTGTGGGGTTAATTGCTTTCATGAGCTACACAAATCTCACAGCAAATCTTGGAAGCAAGACGCGAGAAGAAACCCTCAATGGGAAGAAATATCTCGTCGCTCCTGTCTCAATGCTGAAGGAGGGTGTGTTGGATGGGACGAGTGGTCCCATGTTCTACTCGGAAGAAGTTATCCGGGAGAACCTCCAGCAATACAACGGAATGCCCTTGATTCTGGATCATAGTTACAACAATCGAGGGAAGCCTATTTCCTCAAGAGACCCTAAGGTTCTTGAGAAGCAACAAATCGGCCTTGTCTTCAACACTGATTTTGAAGATGAAAAACTGAAGGCAGAGGCTTGGTTTGATGTTGAGAAAACAAATGGGCTTCATCCTGGTTTGATTTCAGACATCAAAAACGGGAATAAGATCGAAGTGAGTACGGGTTATTTCAATTTGACCCAGAAAGCTCCCAGCAATGCCACTTTCAACGGAGTTCCTTACAAGAAAATTGCCCGTGACCTGAGAGCAGATCACTTGGCAGTTTTGGTGAATGAGGAAGGAGCTTGCTCAGTGAAAGACGGATGTGGAATTCATGTCAATTCCAAAAGCAAAAAAACTTTTGGGGAACGATTCAAAGAGATGTTCTTCGGGGGGAGTGACCAAGGAGAAGAGTTCACGGCAAATGAACTGAGTTACTCCCAGAAAACGGAAGCCCTCTCTTCTGCCTTGAAAAGCCAGTTCACTCAGGCAGACCCTTACTGCTACATCTCTGAAGTCTATGACGATTATGTGATTTTTTATCAGGGGGATAGCCTTTATCAAGTTGGCTATTCTTATGATGCTTCCAAAAACATCGTGACGCTCAGTGATGAGGTTCCCGTCAAGGTTGTTCGGGAAATCAGTTACGTTCAAAACTCAAGTTCCAAAGAGGGGACCGATACAATGCCCAAGCTCACCGACAAGCAACGTCAAGAAAAAATCGAATCCCTGGTTGCGAACTGCAAAGGCTGCAACCAGAAGGAAGACAAGGAAAACTTTCTGAAGTTGAGCGATGACGCTTTGGAAATCCTCTCCAAGAACGCGGAGGATGCTTCCAAAGTGGAAGGGCTGGAACTGATTGCAAACACCGCGTCCAAGGGTGTCACGGACAAGGAAGGGAATCAATACACCTTCAACGCCGAGAAAGGAAAGTGGGAAATTAAAGCCCCTGCCACTTCCTCCCCTCAGAAGAAGGATGAGCCTCTTGAAGCTCGCCTGAATAGCGAGGAACGTGAAGCCGTGATGAATGCAATGCGAATCACGGAACGGGAGAAGGGTAAGCTCATCGAAAAGCTGACTTCCCACCTCACGGCTAACACCAAAACTTCTCTCCAAGCCAAGCTGGAAAAGAAGTCCTTGGAAGAACTCCAGGATCTGCTTCAGCTTCAGCCCACGAACAACCGCAAGGCCAACCGTCCGGATGACGACGAAGAAGGTGGGGATGACGAAGAGGGAGAAGACTATTCCGGTCGCCAAGGAAATGGCTTCCTCTCCTTCAACCAACGGAACAACACCAAGGAGATGAAAACTCTCTCCCAGGATGAAGCTTCGGATGTTCTCGACGAATTCTATGTCGATTACACGGAAGCCGCGAAGTAACAACTCCTTCTGCTTCTTCCCTCAATCTCGTTTTTGAAATTTCACTCGCATAAATAATCTTCCTGTTGAAGGAGTAATGAGTCATGGCTAAGGGAACTGAAATTGTCGTCGTGGCGGAACCCGCTGGACGCTATCTTGAGGGGATCGTTTACGGAACTCCGAAACCCGGAACGATGATGCAGATCAAGGATGGTGTTGAACCCATCAACGGGAGATTCACCTTCGAGGTCTACACTCCGGGTACGAACGGGGATCGTCGCCCTGTTCTGATCCTGTTGCCTGATCGTGGTCAAGGCAAGCTGGAAACGGATGCCTATGTCTCGGGAACCCGTTGCTTCCTCTATGCTCCGATTGCAGGGGAAGACATCAATGTTCTGAGAAAGGACATTTCCGGAACTGGTGATGACTTCGCTATCGGTGCATTGCTCATCGCTGAAAGCGGGTCTGGGAAGTTCATCGCGACGACTGGTTCCCCTGAATCCGAACCCTTCCAGGTTCTGGAAACTGTTACGGACCCCACGGCTGATGGTCTGGTTTGGTGCTTGTACACGGGTTACTAAGACCTGATACCCCGTCCAAGTCCTTTTCGATTTCGATACAAAATCTTTTTTGGTGGAGATAAACAAGATGTTCACAGATTTCGTCCTGAATCGTCAAGGACATGGGATGTTTGGTCAAGCCCTGCAAGACTGCAACTTCGACACGGGACTTCTGCGTCCCTGGTTGAACGAGCGTGGCAAACGGGTTTGCACGATCAACACGGGTCGCAAGATTCGGTTGAAAGGTGAAGACGGGAAAAGCTACAAGAAGGACAAGTACGGGAATGACATCTGGGTTCCCGAACGTGAAAACGTCCTCGTCAAGGATTTGATGGATGCCGGGATTCACAGTCCTGCCTTCCATTCGGCAATGTCGCTCCGCAAGGATGAATGGAGATTCATCGACCAAAAGGTTGTGGATGTCTTCCGCAAGACTCCCACGGCTTGGAACGATCTCGCTGCCAGTTCGCAGGTCAGTGGTTTTGATGCGTTCGGAACCATGCTCTACGAATATGAGACGATGAGTGACCCCGGCGAAGCAATCGTTGACATGGAGGGTTTGGCCTCCGGTCTAACGGATGCTCCGAAGTTCCAACTGGAAGGCGTGCCTCTTCCGATCTTCTTCAGCGACTTCCACTTCTCGTCTCGTCGAATCGCGATCAGCCAGAATGGAAACCGTCCGCTGAGTTCGGTTATGATGACCGCTGCTGCTCGCCGTGTTGCGGAAGCCGTGGAAAAGACTCTGATCGGGGTCCAGACTGGTGTGACCTACGGGAATACGTCGGACTATAGCCGTGCCCCCACGGTCTACGGTTACACGAACTTCCCGAACCGCATCCAGAAGACCAACATGGTCCAGCCCACGGGTTCCAATGGTCAAGCCGTCATGGATTCGTGGTTGGATCTCCGTCAGCAACTCTACAACATTAACGCTCGCGGACCCTACCGTATCTACGTTTCCCCCGACTGGGATCGCTACCTGGACGGCGTGTTCTCCACGACCGAACCCTCTGCCGGAACCCTCCGTCAGAAGCTTCTCTCGGTTGATGGGTTCCTGTCGATCAAGCGACTGGATTTCATGGATCAAACGCCTTACACGGTGTTGATGATTCACCAATCCGAAGAAGTTGCTCAAGCCATCAACGGCATGGGTGTCAAAACGGTCATGTGGGACTCCAAGGGCGGGATGCAAAAGAACTTCCGCGTCATGTGCATTCAGGTTCCCGTGATTCGGGCCGATTACAACGGGAACTGCGGTATCGCCCACGGAACCCTTTCCTAGACCCCCTTTCACTCACCTGTTTAATCTCTCTAAGAATATTGAGATTGAACAGGTGAGTTTTTATTCGATCCTCGATGCCACGTTTTTAAAAGCAGGAGCAGTTTCAAATGGCTACTCAAACGAAGCGTTACCGCGTTCTTCATGGTCGTGTTGTCATGGCTGGAAAAGAAGGGGATGTTGTCTACGGAAAGGGTCTCCCTGCCGGGGATACCTTCGATTCGGAAAATGACATGCTCCAATACAATGGCGGACCCGGCTGCTCCCCCAAGTACGCCCTAGTGAATTCCGAAGGGGATTCGATGGTTCCCGCTGGTGACTCTCAATCCTCTTCCCTCGATAAGGATCTTATGGAGATGACCGTTGAGGAACTCAAGGCTCAAGCCGTTGAGTTGGGAATTGATCTTGGGACTGCCAAGAAGAAGGAAGACATCGCTCGCGTCATCCAAGACGCCATGAACGGCTAATTCTTCTCACGACGTTGTAGAGAGGAACTCTCAGAGATGTCACGCACGACTTCCACGGAAGTAAAAGCCTTCCTTGCAGGGAATTATAACTCCCAGTCCAATCCGACAGTTGACCCCTTCATTGAAATGGCTGGGGTTATGGTGGACAACTTGGTGACTTGTGCGACATCAAAGGGAGTTACTCTCTCTGACGATACTCTCAAGCAGATTGAGAAGCTTCTTGCCTGCCATCTCTATGGCTTTCAGGATCAGTTCTATAAGAGAAAGAGAACTGGTCAAGCAAGTGGAGAGTTCCAAGGTGACACAGGGATGGGCCTCAAGTCCAGTTTCTATGGACAGACAGCCCTCTCTTTAGACTCTTCAGGGTGTTTATCTCAAGCAGACATGCCTGTAATTGATCTCACTATGGACTGGTTAGGAACACCTCTTCGAGATCAACAAACCTACGATCAGAGGAATGGAACCAACGAGAACTTCCAATGACCTCCATTGAAACCTCAGAAGAGTATCAACAGATCCTCTATTGGGCACCAGGGGCGAGGGATGTTCATGCTGAGATCAGATACACCCTCAACCCCTACTCCCGAACGGTGAGATGGGAAGAGTCAAGTAAAGAGGTTCTTGATCCGGAAGGAAAACCTGTCAAGGCAATCGCGGTTATGTTTGCCTCCAGGGAATATGCAATCGAAGGAATGGTTGCCTTGGGAGACCCCATTGCCGGAGGTCAAACAACTTTTCCTCTCTATAAGATCATTGCCTACGATAAGATTCCTGATCTCAAAGGCAGGATCTTCCAGAGGACGTATTATTTGATCCGTAGAGCAGGAGGAGAACTTCCTTCTGATCTGAATCGAACGGTTGTCTACTCCAATCCAATTCCCTAGAGGGCGTCATGGGAATCAAACTTGAAGTCAAGATTGAGGGATTGGAGCGTGTCAACAGGATGATTCAACGCTCTATCAACAGGGTCAAACCCTTTGAGGAGCTTCAAACTGAAATTGGATATACCCAGACCTATGCCTTGATCGTCCATGAGGATTTGGAAGTTTACCACCCATATGGTCAAGCGAAGTACCTTGAGATGCCTTCAAGAAGATACAGAAGCAACATCTACAAGGTTATTGCTGCCGGACTTGGAAGAGGTTTGAGTTTTCAAAAATCACTTCTTGAAGGATGTGAATTCCTTCGACAAACAGCCATTCCTTTTACCCCGATTGATACTGGGGCTTTAAGGCTTTCAACTTATATTTCTACTCTCAGTAAAGCTTCTGTCATTGCCGCCAAAACCTTTGCAGTTTCAGAAGCCCATCGTCTTAGTGTTTTAGCTGCTCGTTCAAGAAATCCTTAGCAGGCCAAGGAGAAGATAGACAATGAGTGAGACCCCTCCCAATGAAATTGCTGCTGAAGAAAGAGTCATTCATGTCGTCAACAGCAATGCCAAGCCCTGGTACATTGAACTGCTCCAGAAGCAAGGAGTTGGGATTGCCATTCTAGGCATCATCACGGTTTACACTTTTAATACTTTCCTGCCTTGGGTTCAGGTCCAAGTGGCGGATATGGTCTCTTGGCACAAGAGGAGTGTGGACCTGTTACAGGAAACGAGTGCAAAGCAAGCCAAGACCAATGAGGAATTAGTCCAGCAGCAAGCTACTCTCTCAAAAGCCCTCCAAAGCAATTCACAAATCCTGAAAGACTCCCTCCAAGCTCAAAAGAAACTTAATGAGGATCAGATTCCTATCCTCAGAGAGATTGTTACAACCTCCAAGAAAATTGATGATGGAATCACCAGACTTGGAGACAAAATCGACAGTAAAACCTCAAAGGAGAAGTGATGTTGTCCTCCAAACCACTGTTGCAATCAAAAACGATCTGGGTCAATGCAAGCGTTGTGTTGGTTACAGTCCTTACCTTCCTGGTCAACTATCTGACCACGGGAGATGTTCCCGAGACCTGGATGCCTTATGTCCCCAGTATCTTGGCAATCGCCAATTTGGTTCTTCGGATTCTCACGACCAAACCCGTGTCCTTGCAGTCCAGAAAGTAACCCTCTCTCCCTCATTTCAATTTCCCTTTACCTGTCACTTTCAATTTTAGGAGCAGTCTCATGGCCGTCCCCGCTCTCCTCAAATCCTCAGCCGCTCGTTTTAACGTCGGAGTAACCGCTGACGGAATCGTTGGATTCGATTTCACAATCCTCCTGTCCCTCCTTCCGATCTTTTCCCAACTGGCTGCTCTCTGCAAGAAACAGCCTCCTCCCAATCCAAACCCTGCCGCGTCTGACAATGAGCAGAGAGCTTATGTCATACACTGGCAGGCCACGACCAACTATGTTGGCGGACAAGACCGTTATCGTTCTTCTGCTGTGAATACTCTCGCCCGCTCTCTCAAGCAGCAGAAGAAAAAGAAGGGTGAACCGATCAAAGGCGATGAGGCCAGAGCCTTGGCAATTCGTGCTTTGGATGAAGCTCGTTTGAATGACGTTCCCGCTCTGACTGCGGCTTTTGATGCTGCGGGGTAAGCCTTAACCTCAACACCTCCCTCAAGAGTCTCTTTCTTAACCTAACGAATACAGGAATTTGAAAAATGAAATTGATGAGATGCCTTCCCGTCTTCTTCATCCTCGTGAGCAGCTACGTTCTGCTTGCAGATGATCCGAAACCGACTCCCACCCCTGTTGTTCCCAATGTTCTTCCCATTCCGGCCACCAATCGCCTTCTTCCTGAGAAAGAAGTATCGGGGACCGGAACACGAACTGACCCCTATATCTTCACGAAATCAACTCGTTCTCTCCTCCGGCTCTCGGTTTCCGATGAGTCGGTTTTGAAGGATGTGGAATGGGATCTTGAAGATGCCCCCACTGATGCTCTTGTCCTTGATAAGAAATATATCTTGTGGTCGCTCTTTAAGGAGGGGGACTTCCAGGTTATTTCACATGGACCCAGCGTCTATTGCAAAGTCTGGATTCGGATCAAAACTGGGACTGACCCTCCCGGACCTACTCCGACCCCCACCCCTACTCCTACTCCGATTCCGACCCCTGTTGACCCTAATGAAACCGGCAAGCTCTGGGTTGTGATTGTGGAAGAGGCTGATAATCTCACCACGATCCCTTCAGAGATCCTCGTTGCAAAGTCCTCTTCTAAGGTTGCTAACTACTGTAAGACTCATTGTGTCCTCGATCAGAAGGGCAATCCTGAGTTCAAAACCTACGATGATGACCAAGACATTGCCAATTCGAGTGAGTCCTTGGAAATCAAGGACGCTTTCGCAAAGGCAGTCAAGGCACGACAAGAAGCCAAGATGGATGGCATCTGGTTGATCCTCTCCAATGGAAAAACCGGATGGAGTGGCCCCCTTCCGAATGAAGCCAAGACACTGGAGATTTTGCAGCAGTACGGCGGAAAGTAGTCCTTCGAGAACGGGACCACTCTTTACTCTTTCTTCTCAGGAAAAAGAAGCCCCTATCAGGGGTAAGGAATAGATGCAATGGTTGATTTCAATTATGAAGACATGCTGATTATCGACGAGGATAACTGGCGAGATCACTCTGGGGATGGAGAGGGAGACAATCGGATTATTCTCATTGATGGTGAGAAGAAGTCTTTTGGTTGTCGTCCGCGTGCCAGTAAGCCGGGGACGTTGCCCTATGCTGCCAAACCGACTTTTGATTTGATTCCCCGTGTGGAATGGCCTTCCCGGATCAAGGATCTGGAAGATGCTCAAGCAGACCTTCATGCTCGTTCTGTTTTGGCCGGGATCAAGGTCAAGGATCAGAACGGAACGAACTATTGCCATGCCAACTCCCCGGCTTTGGCCTTGGAAATCATTCGGATGATGCAGGGAGAGGTTTACATTCCCCTTTCTCCGGGGAGTATCGGTGGACCGATTACCAACTTCAGAAATGAAGGAGCGATGATTGAAGATGATCTCAATCAGATCGTTCAATTTGGTGCGGCCCCTGAAACTTTCGTTCCTCCGAATGCCACTTCTAAGAAGTTGTGGTTGCCTGGAGCAGAACAGGAAGCTCTCAAGTATCGTGCGGAGATCTTCTGGGACATGATGTCCAGAGATTCCAAGATGTTTGACCGCTGTGCTACTTGCCTCCTCAATAACCAGCCTGTGTGTGTCGGTTATAACTGGTGGGGGCACGCTGTTACCCTTATCAAACTCGTTATGATTGGCGGGACTAACAAGTTCGGTTTCCTCTTCAGAAACTCTTGGGGTAGTTCCTATGGTGATGACGGCTATGCCGTTCTTGCTGAAGGCAAGGGAACGCCTGACGACGCTTATGCCCTCCGAAAGGCTCTTGCTGTTGCTGCCTAGGCTGTGATTCAGCCATAGGTGAAAAATGACTTGTTGGACTTCTCTGAGATTAAGGAACTGAGATCATGGGTAAGCGAGCTTCGTTCAAATTGCAAGTGCTAGTCGGCATCCTAGCATTCGTCTCTTCCTCGTTAATTCAGGCAGAGTTTGTGGTTACGGAGTTCGCTTACCCTTCTCTAACAACTTCAAGATTCATTGTAACAACTCAGGCTTCACACTTTGTTGTCAAGGATAAGGAGCATAAGAAAGTAAGGTTCTGGACAGCGAAGTGGTGTAGCTACTGTCCGGCAGCCAAGAAAGGATTGGAAGAACTTAGAAAAGAAATTGGTTTGGAAGTGGAAGAGAAGGACTGTGATGTTGAGCGGATTCCTCAAAATCTTCCTCAAACGATTCCTCTCATTGAGTGGAATTCAACAAAAGATCCGACACAAATCCTCTACTCCGGCTGGGTCAGTAAAGAGGATCTGAAAGCCAAGCTTGAACGTGACACCCCTGCCAGACCTTGAAAGATAAGAATGCCTGGAACACTGGTTGACATCGTTTCAGATGTGGTTGCCAAGCTCATTGTTGATTTGGGTCTTGGCAATATTCCCACTTCTGTAACATGGCCGGTGTTTTCTTGCATTGAACCTGAAAGTCCTGATAGCTGCATTACTGTCTACGGGACAGAGGGTGTTCTTCAGGGTCGCTCAGGCGTGGACAAGGAAATGGCCGTTCAAGATGGAATTCAAATTCGAGTTCGTTCTTCTTCAATTACCAATGCCAAGGCGAAAGCAGAAGAAATTGCAATTGCCTTTGACGGAATTTATCAGCGAGCAGTTAGTCTTACCTCCCCCTCAAGGTCTTATGCGATTCAATCAATTCTGAGAACCTCTCCTGTGATCCCTTTGGGAAGACAGGCTGGGATCTCGGAACGGTACATTTTCACGGTCAACGCTACGCTATCTATCCGCCAAACGGCATAAGGAGAAGAAACAATGACAGCCCCCGCCTATTCGTCACGAGTGACCCCTACCGTTCCCAAGATGGATGACGGATTCAGAACCCTGATTTCATTTTCTTCGGATACGGATGTCGGCTTCTATGAGAAGACCGTCAAGCCGTTTGGGTATGACGGTGGTGACGAAATTCCCACCTCGACAATGCACAATGATGTTTGGCGGACCTTTGCCGCTCGTCAGTTGAAGACGCTCTCCCCTTCCACGGGGACTGCGGCTTACTCTCCTGATGCTTTGTCGGCAATTTTGGCCCTCATCAACGTGCCTCAGTCAATCACCATCCACTTCCCTTCCGGGGATGCAATGTCAGCCTACGGCTACCTGAAGCGTTTTGACATTCAAGACCATCAGGAAGGGCAACAGCCTGAAGCTCAGTACGAAATCGTGTGGACCAACACCGACCCGAGTACCGGAGCGATTGAAGGTCCGGCCTATCACAACAACCCTGGAACCTAATTCCAGCTTCTGAAAGCCCTGTTTCCTCCCAGGCTCATCCCTGGGAGGATTTCCTATTTTGATTTGTGATGACCAACCCCAGAGGAGCAAACATGGTCAAAGCATTAGGTGGAAGCCTCAATGGTATTACTCGTTATGAGGAAGTCATTGAGGGTATCGAAGGCGATGGAAAAGAGTACGTTCTCAAGGCTGCAAGTTCACAGACTGTTGAACGATATAAGCAGTCTCAGTTTGCTAAGTTGAAATTCGGAGCAAACGGGAAGCTGGCTTCCATCGACGCAAACGAAAGTCTGGATCTTCAACTCATCTCGGAATGCCTGTTCCGGCGTGAGGGTGGAAAAGAAGTTGGAGTTTCCAGGGAAACGATTGGGAGATGGACCTTCACGACTAAGAAGGCTCTCATCAATCAGATTCGGGCAGTCAGTGACATGGATGAAGGGGATTCGGCTGAGAAGTTGGGGCTGAAGCTGGCTCTCTCTCAACCGGGAAGCCCTATCCCCTTTGAAGCCCTGAGAGACTTCATTGATACGTTACAAGGAGAAGACTTCGATCAGATCAAGGCCACTTTGGCTGATGTGGAGAACGACCCAAAAAAGTAGCAGAGCAAGAACGAGGTTGGTTGCTCCTTGCAGAGTTTTTTCATACCCCTGTTGAGATTCTCAAGGAGCAAATCACTCCATTCAGTTACAAGGTGTATCAGGCACACTTGGAATGGAGATGGAACAACCCGGATCGTATTTGCTATTACCTCATGAGGGTAGGTCAACTTGTTGCTCAGAAGTTTGCAGATCACCCCGAGAAAATCACTCTTGAAGACATCAAGATTCCTTTTTCATTTGAGGGGCAATCGAAACCTCCAGAGAAGAAGAAAGAGCAAACCCCTTCCTCCGAGTCTTCCAGCCCAAAGGAAAGAGATGTAGAGAGCGGGATGACACGAGAACAGGCTGATGCAGCCGCAAAAGCCAGATTCTTCGCAGCGACAGGATTCAATCAGTTTCAAGCTGAGAGAAACAGACGGAAGCAACAAGGAAAATAAGACATGGCAACGATCACTGAAGTTGAGAGAATGGTGGTCAGGATCATTGGAGATGCTTCCTCCTATATCTCCGTCATGGTTTCAGTGAAAGCCTCAACCACAACGGCTCAACGCTCTATCCTCTCTCTGGCATCTTCTGTTGAACTCCTTGAGAAGAAGCTCGTGACTTCAGGGGCTGCAATTGCCTCTGCTGGACGAAGAATCTCCTTGTTCCTCTCTACTGCCGTGGCAGGAGTCGGATACCTGGCTGCAAAGGCAGGAGCGGACTTTGAACAGGGCTTCACGGGCATTATCAAAACCGTAAATGCCACTTCTGAACAGCTTCAAATTCTTCGAGGGGAGATGAAGCAGTTAGCCATTGAGGTTCCACTTCCAATCAGTGAACTTCTCAAGATTGGACAGATTGCCGGTCAGTTAGGTGTTGAAGTTCAGAACATCAAGGAATTTACTCGCGTCATCGGGATGTTGAGTGTTTCCACGAATCTGACTTCTGAACAGGCTGCAACTGACTTAGCTAAGTTTGCTAACATTACTCGTCTTCCCCAAGAGCAGTTTGCAAATCTTGGTTCAGCAATCGTCGCCTTGGGTAACGGTGCCCGAATTGCGAACCAGGAGATGGGAAACCTCGGACAAGGGACTGCCACGACGGAAAAAGACATTGTGGCCTTGTCCATGCGTCTGGCTGCGGCTGGAACAACCATTGGAATGACTTCCCCTCAGATTTTGGGTATGGCTGCTGCTCTCTCCTCTGTCGGCCTTCAGGCTGAATTAGGGGGGACAGCCATGAGCCGTCTCTTCTTGGAGATGGATAGAGCAGTTGCAAATGGGACTGCTGATCTGGAAATCTTTGCCCAAACAACTGGAAGATCTGTTGAAGAGTTCAAATCTCTCTTCCGTAACAATGCCACGGGAGCAGTTGTTGAGTTTATTAAGGGTCTCAAGAGACTTAACCAAGAAGAGAGAGTCACAGCCCTTCGAGATTTGAAGGTTGAGGGGATTCGTCTTCTGGATGTGCTGTTGAGAGCAGCCAATGCCAATGACATTCTTGATCGTGCCATGAAATCTTCGGAGCAGGCTTTCAAGGACAATAATGCCCTGATTAAAGAAGCAACTCTCTACTTCGGAACTTTCAATTCTGAAGTTCAGAAGACCTTCAATATCGTTGCATTGGCTGGAGAAGAAGCCTTCCAGAACATGCAGGGTCCATTGAGAGAGATGTTGAAAACCATCCAGAATGGGGCTACTTGGTTCCGTCGTCTGGCAAATGATACTCAGCAACTCATCATCTCTTCTGCCCTCTTGGCTGCGGCTTTGGGTCCGGTTGTTTTTGTAATCGGGAATATCGTCTGGTCTGTTGGACAACTGATTCGTGTTCTTCGATTAGGAAAGAATAGTGTTGTCTGGCTGATCGAACTCCATAAAACAGTTGCAAATCTGCCTTGGTTCCGAATGGGAGCAAGTGCTGAAGCCTCTTTGGAAACAGTTTCTACTTCTTCCAGAAAAGCCAGCGTCTCAATCAAAGCCCTGATGGTTGAACTCAATCTTCTTATCCAGAAGTTGATTGCAGCTATTAATAATCTTACTTTGACAATCTACACTCTGATTTCAGTTTATGACTCCTGGACTCTGAAATCAGTTCAAGGGGCAAATACTTTTAATGCGGCTTATGGGGCTGCAATGACTCGGGCAACTCTTCTAACCAAGGCTTTCACTCGTGCCCTGATTGAGAATGGAGTTGTTCAAAAAAGAATTGGTGGTCCTCCGAGTTTTGGAATTGGACCCCACAATGGTCCTACATTCAAGGGTCCGGGTCCGGCTGGATTCATTGGTGGACCTGTTGGACCTGATCCAAATATTATCAATGGGGAATTTACAGTCTTACCTCCGAAAGCTTTAGGATCTTGGGGTTCTTTTTCAAACCTCTTGAAAGGGTTGGGGGGCTACGTTTCAGGTGCATTGGTTGGGGCTTTCAAAACGCTTGGAGCAGTCCTCAAGTTCTTTACCTTGGAACTTGTCTTACTCGCTGGGTACGGCATTTTCAAAGTAACCAATGCTTGGGCCAATTGGGCGATGGAAGTTGATCGCTTTAATAAGTCATTGGAAGTTTCCAAGAAGCTCCAATCTGAGATGCTCATGCTCGATGACAATCGACGCACAGCAAGAATGAAAGATGTAACTGGGGCAACTGACCCTGTTGAACAGCGTAAAGTTATCAATGATAAAATCAAAGAGGCTGCTGTTCTGATGAAAACTCTTCAGTCACAAGAAGAGTCTCTCAATGATGAGCTTGAGAAGACCAATACTTATTGGAATATGCTTCTTCTTGGGTCAACCTATGGAGTTTTTGGAAAAGGTCTTGCCTTTATCGAAGACGAACAGAAACAACTTGAAGGGGTCCAGGAAAGAATTGCAGGAGTCAGAGCAGAACTCCACCAGTACAAAAACATGCTGGCTTCTCTGCCTGGAGGGAAATCAGGAGATAGTGAAGAAGAATTAAAAGCTAAGGAAGCTAAAAAACGAATTGCAGAGAAGATTCTTTCTATCAACCAAGAAACTCTGAAGTCTACAGGTAAAAATATTGAGAAGATGGAAGAAGAGATCCAAGCCTTGGGAAAAACCTCCAAGGAAGTGGATCTTCTCACTCTCAAAATCCAGTATTGGAAGCTTGTTTCCCTTGGGGCGACAGAAGCTGTTCTCAAACCAATTGAGAAACTAATTGCGAAGGTTGGAGAACTCCACGATAAACTAGATGCAGCAAAGTTAGCTAATGATATTAAGGAGTTTGAAAAGAGTCTGAAGAAGAGTCTTGATACGATTGGTATGTCTTCTGAAGAAATCACCATCTTTGAATTGAAACAAAGAGGGGCAACAGACGAGCAGATTAAGCAAGTCAAGATTCTTGCTGAACAACTCAAGCTTCAAAAAGAAGCTGACGCTGTTAATGAAAAATACAAGAGTCCTCTTCAAAAACTGATTGAAGAGAGATCAAGACTCCAGCTTCTTTTCAGTAAGAAACTAATTACGGCTGATATTTTTGAGGCTGCGGTTAAAGAAGCTGAAAACGCTTTCCAGAAGATTCAAGGAAAGAGACTGCATTGGAGTCTTGATATTCGTGGAGTCCAAGGGGTTAATGCCGGGTCAATCGAAGACATTGCAATGGGTCTTGCCTCAAAGGCTTATGGGTCAATCCCTATGGGTAATAAGGTCAAGCCTCAGATCCCTGTTCCCCCTCAGCCGAATCAACCTGTTCCAGTTCAACAAGGCCAAAAACCTGCTAATCAAACTGATGAACAGAAACAAAAAGAAAATGAAAGTAAGTTTGCATTTGCTAAAGCTCAACTTGAAAGACGACTGGCAAGAGGGGAAATCTCCAAAGATAAGTTCTCTGAACTTCTCCATCGTGAAGCCAAGAAGTATGGAATCAAAGTTCCTGAATCCACAAAGGGGGATGGGGCTGAAGGTATGCCCGAGATTCCCCCTGATTTTAAGGGAGCAGATCAACCCCGTGAAAAGAATCCTTGGCAGAAGTCTAATGAGGATACAGCTTCAATTGAACAAGGGATCTGGAAGATTGTGAAGTTGCTTGAGAAAGATCAGAACAACCAGTCTGCTGCAATTGTCGTTAAGCCTGCAAACTTCCAAAGGGTTTAGAAATGACTTGCGTTTTACAAGACGGTCCAATCTCATGGGAAATGACTCGCGATGACAGTGGTATTCGTGAATACCTGATTGTCTGGGGAGTTGTTTCAAGCCGCTTGGATGGTCCCCAGCAAGTTATGAACACTCCCGGACTCCCTCTTCCAGGAAGTTATTACCTTGTTGACAATGACAATGATGCTTGGGCTTTCTGTACCCCTTATCTTGCCATCAAACCCAAAGTAACAGGAGAGCCGAATCTCTACTGGGAAGTCTCCCAAAAGTTTTCAACTTTTCCCCTCAATAGATGCCAGACAACTTCATTCGATAATCCATTGGACGAACCTGATCGTGTCTCAGGGTCTTTTGTCAACGACAAGGAAGAAGCTGCTTTTGACAGATTTGGAAACCTGATTACGAATTCTGCTTTTGAACTCTTTCGAGGAAAGAATGTTGAATTCGATGCACACTCAGCCACGGTGAGAATTGAAAAATCAGTTTCCACACTCCCTCTCGACACCTACACTCAGATGATGAACAACGTGAACGATTCCCCTATGTGGGGGGTTGCTGCTCGTTGTGTGAAACTCAGTAATGTCACTTTTGAGCGTAGATGGTATGGAAGCTGTTATGCTTACTACATCATCACTTATGAGTTTGAAATAAATTTCAACACCTTTGATAGAAACCTTAGAGACTACGGCGAAAAAGCCTACTGCGGTCGAGGGTCTCTCTCTGACCTCAGAAGTTACACATACATCCGTGATGAAGATACAGGTGAGATCACCAAAGGATTCTTGAACGGGGCTGGTCGCCGTGTTTCTGACATTTCTCTCTCAGCAGTTATCCATGTGGAGAGATACCCTCAATCCAATCTCTTCCTTTTAGGAATTCCCGCCATTCTTTAGCACAAGACAGGACAGCAGTAATGGATCTTCTTCCTCAGGAAAATGGGGTACAGAGTGAACCCAGTCCAAACACTCATGACCGTCTTACCTACACTTCCAGGTTTATCTTAGAGCATCGAGGAGACAAACCTCATGTCATGGAGGGCAGGGGTAATGAGTTTCTTGAACTTCAGGAACAGCCTTTTGTTCGCAAGCTGCAACTCGGGGGTGTCAAAAAAGAAGTTGATCCCGGATGGATTGAATTTCCTCGATACCTCTGCATTGAGAACAGAACCGGGATGGAATACGTTTCCAAACCTACTCCGGAGCAAATCCAAAATGACAAGAGAAGAATCGTCCTTCTCTTCCTGGATGCTGCTTCTGAAAATGCAATCGAAATCCCTCCCGGCTCTGTTCAGATGTTTTGTGTCAAGAATTTCTCTTCCTTGAGAATCCAAAGCCAAGACCCTGAATTGTCAGTCCCTGTCACTTTGAACATTCTTTCCAAGTAGAGAATATGACTACTACGGTTTACGCACTTACTGAAGAAGATGTCAAGAATATTGATACTCTTGTAGATATTGTGCGTAAGCTCAACAAGGTTGGGTCTACTCAGGATATTGCTGAAGCTCTGGCAAAGACTCCAGACATCTACCTTGCCCGAGTTCCCTGCAATGAGTTTATTCCAGCCGGGAATAAAACTGATCCAGGGAAACTTGAATGTTGCATGTTCCGTATCTCTCTCACGGGAACTGCAATTAATTCAACTGAAGCCAAGATCGTCCCTCACCTCTATCCTGATGAATCCCAAGTCTCCAATGTCATCTACAACATCTATCCGATGGTTGTTCCTGATACTGAGTATTTCATCGTTTACAAATCAAAAAGTGGAAGGTGGGTAAATGAGAATCCTGACTGGATGCCTCTTCCTGCTTCTCTTACTACTACTTCTACTTCTTCAACAACTCAGGTTCCAACAACTTCCTCTTCAACAACACCTCATCCCAACGACCCCAATGCTTGTTCGGGGAAATGTCGTTGGATCTGGTCCGGCGGATCTTCCGGAGTTTGGGTTTTAGACTCTGATGGGTGTGGAGTTGCCTCAACAACTTCAACTTCTTCAACAACCTCAACCACTACCTCTTCAACTTCAACGACTTCAACGACTTCAACAACCTCCGGACCTACGACTTCAACCTCTTCGACTTCAACGACACCTTGCCCTTGTAGTCGATCAAATATCCCAACAACAACGCTTGGACCAACAAGCTCAACATCCTCAACAACCTCTACTTCAACAACTTCAACTACCAGCACAACGACAACTCCCGAACCTCCTAACTGCAAATGCCTTTATCCGAACTATTGCGGACAGGCAGAGGGAGAATGCACATACACGGGTTGTAGTCAATACCCGAATACTCAGCCTTCAGCTTGCACCTCCACAACCACTCAGCCTCCTACCACAACGACTGGACCCCCTCCCACCACAACCACTTGTGATTGTGGAACAACGACAACCACTCCTGCCCCTCCCCCTGAATGCTCAAGAGGGTGTGATTGGACTTGGGTTGAGACTGTTGGATGGAGGAATACGCATAATTGGTGTAGCCCTACTTGCCCCTGTCCTCCCCCAGGAGTGATTGGGGATATCTGTCATGTTTACACCCATACTCCTTGTGTGGTTCCAACTCCTCCTGCCACAACAACACCTGCCCCACTTCCGGCTTGTGACGGGAATTGCTATTACATTTGGAATGATGCTCAAGGGGAGTGGTTCCTCCAGGATCATACCTGTCGAGTCATCGCCTCAACCCCCTGTTGCTGTACCCCTCCTTCCTACCCCGGCGATACTTGCGGGAATAGTGCAGTCATTCCCTGTCAATCTTGCACTCCTGGAGGTGGGGGTGGAACCGGAGGTTCTTCAACAACTCTTGGACCTTGTTGGAACTGTGCCCCCTCAACTACCACAACTTCTTCCACCACAACTTCCACGACCCCTGACCCTTGCAAGGGGTGTGACTGGCAATGGATTGGAACTGAGTGGTATCTCTTGAGATCTCAATGCACAGGAAACTGTGCGAGATGCAACCCCCCGTCCGTTCCTGGAACTGCTGAGTGTGAAACTGCTCAGACAGCTTGCATCCCCATCACCACAACTCAACCCCCTACCACAACTTCTTCTACCTCAACTACTACCACTACCACCACTACCACTACTACGACAACTACCACTTCTAGTACAACTACTCCATGCCCTTGTGGAAGTGTGTGTCTGAAGTACAGTTGTATTCGGAATGAAGGTTTTGGTACTTGGCAGATTGTGGCTCAATGTACCTGTGTTCCCGAATGCCCTTGCGTAAAGGTATCTGGGGGAACTGCCGTTGAAGGGGGACTCTGTACCGTTGGAACTGCCTCAGTCATCTATCAATGTGTGACAACCACAACGACAACAACGACAACAACTACCTCAACCACAACAACTACCACGACGACGACTACCACAACAACTTCAACCACTACGACTCCAGCCCCTGGATGCTCTGCTTGCCAAGGTCCGATTGATGTTCTCGTTTCAACGGGAATGGCAACTGAAACTGGAGCAACTCCGACTGATTGTACAAAAGTTACAGAATATCGTTCTAGTGCTTGCGGATCAGTTAATGACACAACCTACTTCCGTACACCAAAGAATACGACAGCAACCTTCATTGCTACGATTGATGCTACGTCAATTTCAGGCGACCCGATTATTACTGGCTTCCATGTGTTTGTGAGAGGGAAGGACAACAGTAACTTCGCTTCGCCTAGCGTTGTAGGGGCTACCATCTCTGACAATACAGGTTCGGATCTGACTGGAGCAGGTAGTTCGACCAACATTACCGGAGGGTCAGGGGACTATAGTACCTCAGCTTTTGAATGGAAGTCTGTTTTCCTCCCTGTGACTGGAACCAATGTAGGTAAGACCTGGAGTGGATTCTGGAACAGTAAGCAAGTTTGGGTCTCTGTTGACACTGATGATGCTTCTGGAACAACCAGATTCTTCCAGATGTCCGAAGTCTATGTCAAACCTTGCTGGGGAGGGGCTACGTCCTAATGATCCCGGTCTTCATAAATAGCTTCAATAATCTGACTCATGTTCAAACTTCAGTTGAACAGTTTCAGTATTTTCATGGAGTTGAGAGTCTCCACATTGTTGATAACGCGAGTACATACCCCCCTCTCTGTGAGTACCTGTCCAAGGAGATCAAGGCAAAAGTCCCTGTCTACGTTCATCCTTTAAAAGAGAATAACCAAGGGGGGAGAGGGGCATGGAACTTCCAGTCCCATTTCCTGAGGAAAAAACCAGAATTCAAATATGTCATTGTGGCCGACTGTGATTTGGATATGAGTGCAGTCCCTTTGGACTTTTTTCTTCGAGGAGTCCATGCACTCTGTAAATACAATGACATTGCTAAGGTTGGAGTCTCTCTCAAAATTGATGACCTTCCTGATGAAAGCCCCATCAAAGATCAAGTGATTTCAAGAGAGCAAGACTACTGGAAAATCAAAAGAGATGTGGATTGGTACTCCGCAGATATTGACACTTCGCCTTTTGTTACTAAAACTGGTGTAGGATTTTCTTATGGTCCTGCCCTCCGAAGTGTTTTTTGCTCCGCTCGACATCGGCCTTGGTATCTCACCCCTCAAAATCTGACTGAAGAGGATCTCTACTACCTTCAGTCAATCCCCTCAAAAAATAAGCCCTCCCTCTATTATTCTACTTTGATGGAATCAGGTTTTTCCTCAGGAAAGAGCAGTCATGAGCAGTCCCCTTCTGACCATTGGAATGGCCCATCACAATGACTTCCATGGTGTTTATTTCACGATCCAAGCTCTGAGACTCTATCACTCCCATCTGATGTCCCAAGTGGAAATCCTTGTCATTGACAACTCCCCTGGGACTTCTCACAGCCAGATGATTAAGGGGTTGATCTCCAAGATTTCCAAATCCGTGGCCTCTGCTCGTTACATCGAGATGCCCTACCCCCAAGGGACAAGCAACTCTCGAAACCGGATCTTTGAAGAGGCAAAAGGAGAGTACGTCATCTGTACTGACTGTCACGTTCTCTTTCCTCCCGGTTCCATTGATGCCGTCCTTCGTCACTACAAACTCTACCCTGAATCAATTGACCTTTTGACAGGTCCGTTGATGATGGATGACGCTCAGGAGTTTGTTGTCACGGATTACACTGAGGAAGGGGTTGATGGGTATTTTAAACAGCAATCAACTTCTGTCTCTTTGGCAACACATTTCGAGAACGTGTGGCGAGAAGAGATGTGGGGCATTTGGGGAACTGCTTGGCAATGCAATTGCTCCTACCACTTGGGGACTCGTTTTTCAGTGGAGCAACGTCAAGACCTCTGCGGGTATGTCTCGGTTGACATGAAACGTGAAGAGAGAAATGGATGTCTTAATTGTGGAAAAGCTTTTCCTAAAGATGTTCATTATTACAATCATGAAGAAACTCTTAGAGGTCAAGGTTATCATATCATCGGGTCAGATACTGCTGATGTAACTTTCGAGATTCCAGGGCAGGGACTTGGATTCTTCTCCTGTCGCAAGGAAGCTTGGCTGGGGTTCAATCCCCACTCCAGAGGATTTGGAGGGGAGGAGATGTACATCCATGAGAAGTTCCGTCAAGCAGGGGCTTTATGTCTCTGCATTCCTTCCGCTCTATGGATGCACAGATTTGGTCGGCCAGAAGGAACCCCGTACCCTGTCACTCGCTGGAACAAGGTGAGAAATTACGTTGTGGAGTATCTTGAGATCGGAAGGAACTTCCGTGATCTCAAACAGCATTTCGTGACAGAGAAAAGATTCAGCGACACTCAATGGGAAACCTTGCTGATGGACCCTCATGGACTTGAAGAGGAACCTAAAATGGGATGTGGTGGATGTGGGGCTTCTCCTAAGAAGACTGATACCCGTTTCAAATCCATTGAAGAGATCTATGATGAACTCAAAGGAAAAGAACGGGATCTCAATCAGCACATGGACACCCTCTTCAGTCTTGCAAAAGATTTGGAGCATGTCACTGAGATTGCTGATCGAAACAATCCCACCCTCTCCTTCCTCAAGGCCAAACCTAAGAAATTTGTTTCGTATAATACGGAACGAGATTCCTACGTTTACACAGCAGGTTATCTTCTTTCTCATGATGCCGATGAGAATGAGATTCCTAACTCCATCTTCTGGGAGTTCAAGGACATTGCCAACACCAAGCTTATCCCCAGGATTGAGGAAACTGATCTCCTCTTCCTGGACTCCAAACACAATTACCTTTGGCTTAAGGAAGAATTGGAGAAATACCTCCCTTCCTGCCGTCGCTACATTGTGGTCCATGACACGGGGATCTATGGGGAGAAGGGTGACGACGGAGGGTTAGGTCTCAATTATGCCTTGAGAGAACTCTGTCGCAATCACAAGGAATGGTCCGTCATCCGTTACATCCCGGATCAGTATGGATTGACGATTCTTTCCTGTGATCCTCAAGACAAGCCTCCCGTTCCCCCTCTGATGTCCTGGAAGTCCGTCAAGACTTTTGGAACTGCGGTAGGGAAGTACCTCGCTTCAGGGTTGGAGAACGTCACCAAAGAACAGTATGAGGAACGTCTCAATATCTGCTCTCTCTGTCCGAATCGTGTGGAAGGGCGATGCTCAATTTGTACCTGTTTTCTCGAAGAGAAGGCCAAAATGAAAACAGAGGATTGCCCTATTGTGTTGTGGCCTGAAATCAAACCTGAATCGGAATCTCAAGATGCCTAAAGAACTCCCTTTCGTTTCCTGCCTGTGTCCGACTTACTATCGGCCACAACTTCTTCCCAATGCTGTTCAATGCTTCATCGACCAGATATACCCCTCTGATCGCAAGGAGCTTATCATCCTCGATGATGCAGGCCAGATTGAACCTCTGGAATACAGAACTTCAGGCGGAATTGTCAAAGTTATTTCCACTGATTCTCGTTATGAAACTCTTCCACATAAGTTCAATGAACTGGCTTGCTTGGCTCAAGGGGACATCTATGCTGTTTGGGAGGATGATGACGTTTATCTCCCTCACCATCTAAAAGCAAATGTGGAGATGATTGTTAATTCAGGATTCTCCCCTGAGGAACCTCAATGTTCAAAGTGGAGTCGAGTCATCTCCTGTTATAGGGGAAAAGTCTTCAGTGAACCTTCAACAGGCAGATTCCACGCCTCTCTTGTCTTTAACCAAGCTGCCCTGGAAGTCTCTGGTGGTTGGCCTATTACAAAAAGAGCAGATTTCGATCAGCAGTTTATTGCCAAACTGCATGAAGTCTGCGGAGGGTTCCTTGACCCCCTCACAATCAATGAGCTTCCTCAATACGCACTTCGTTGGGAGGGGTCCAAGAGTTTTCATGGACAGAACACCATGAGATCTCCAGATGATGAAACTTGGTATGATCGGATTCCTGAACTCATCGCTTCTCAAGGAGTTTCTACAGCTAAGGTAGACGGTCTGATCCAACCCAGATATGACGCGGACACGTTGAGTCTTTTGCAACTGATTGAGTTCCCTCATGTTTATTCCGAACTCGTCAACTACACGAGAACCTGATGTCACTCATTTGGTCTTATGGAGTCCTCACGGTCCCCAGCCGTGCAGAGACATTACTTCCTCGCACCCTTGCCTCACTCGCGGCAGGTGGGTTTACTGCTCCTCGCCTGTTTGTCGATGGGGCAAGGGATGCGAGATTTGAATCCATTCAATACTCTCCCTACCCAATTACTTATCGAGGAGAGAATATCAGAACATTTGGAAACTGGGTTCTGGCTCTCTGGGAACTCTTTCTCCGAAACCCTCATGCAGATCGTTATGCTCTTTTTGAAGACGATTTTGTTACTTACCGAAATCTGAAGGAGTATCTCGATGTCCTTCCATTTCCGTCCAAGGCGTACCTCAATCTCTACCTCCACCCCTGGAACAAGTCAGCGATTCCAATCCCTCCTGTCACAGGCTTATTCCGAACATCTCAAAAAGGGTATTCAGCCGTTGCCCTTGTGTTCGATAGAAGGGGAGTCTCAGACCTCCTCTCCTCACAAGAAATCTGTTTCAAACCACGAGACCCCTTCCCCGAATGGTGGAAGAAACATGATGGAACAATCTCCAGAGCAATGACATCGAAAGGGTACACGGAATTCTCACATTACCCCTCTCTTGTTCAGCACACTGGGGAAGTAAGCGTCATGGGGAATGCTCCTTGCCCTCTTCCCGAACCCACATTCCTTGGCGAAGATTTCAATGCTTTGGAGTTTTTGAATGCAAACCGTTAATGATGTGATTCTAAAACTCAACTCTCCCGTGGTCCCTCAGTTGAAGGCACCACCTTGTCTTTCTTCTCAGGAAGAAGAGATGCGAGGGATCTTCCTGGCTGTTGAGTCCATGCGAAGGCATACCACGGATGAAGGGCATCAAATTCAAGAGGCTCTTGGTTCTCAAGGATTTACTCTTTGTGGACATGGCTACCCTGAAATCGGGGATGTGGATGTCCCTCGGATTCTTGCCAGAACAAAACCTAACATCGTTGTGATTCAGGACAAGAGGGAATGGGATGTTCCCCCAGGAAACTTTAGGGATCACAATTCCAAATTCCTCAACATTCAAGAACTCAAGAAGAGAGAGGATCTCTTCAAACTTACTATTCTGAAGGATGCCCACCACAATCCTTTTTACCATTCCAACTCCGCAGAAGAGATGGGGTGTCACGCTTGGATCATCTATTACCACCCCAAGATCATCTCCACCCTTGCTCCCTATATTCGTCCCGAGCATTTGATCCGAACCTACCACTCTCTTGATCCAGCAGTTATTCCTTCTCTTTGGCAAAAAGGGCTTCCCAAAAAAGGGTGTCTTCTCTCTGGGGCTATCTCGAATGCTTACCCTCTTCGGAAGAGACTGGCAGAGCAACGCTATCTTCTCCCTCAAACTGATTTCCTGCCTCACCCCGGATACCATGTCAACGGATGCAACACCCCAGGCTATCTTCAGCTTCTCAGCCAGTACAAAGTTGCGATTTGTACAGCCTCTATCTATGGATATGCTCTCCGTAAAATCATTGAAGCAACAGCTTGTGGCTGTGTTGTGATTACGGACCTTCCTTCTGATGAGGTTCTGCCTGAAATCGAAGGAAACCTGATTCGGATTAACCCCACGGATCGTACAGAGGGTATTGGAGAGGTTATTACTCAAGCTATCCTTGATTACAATCTTGATAAGCAAACCTCTTATTCCAAAGCAGCGGTCAAGTTCTACAGTTACCAGAATCAAGGCAAGCTGCTTCTTGACAATATCAAATCTCTTCAGAGAAATTATAAATCATGCTGATGTTTCAACAGGCTGAGTTTGTTGACAGGAATGAACTCGGGAACTTTCTTAATAAGAAAGGTCTCAAGGGGAGGGCGGTTGAAGTTGGAACTCATCGTGGAGATTTCGCTTTTGAGTTTCTCCAAACTTGGGAGGGAAAACTTCTTACTTGTATTGATCCTTGGGAGAACCTTCCTGAATATCTTGCTCAATCCAAGCTCCTCTGGGGTAATGGAAACCGTGAAGAGGATTTCCAACACTGTCAAAGGATTCTGGAACCCTTCCAAGGTCAAGTTGAGTTTCTACGTTCAACTTCCCCAAAGGCAGCCCAAGAGTTCCATAACGAGTCTCTTGATTTCGTTTACATTGACGGAGACCATTCTCGCATGGCTGTCCTCAAGGATCTTCATGCTTGGTGGCCCAAGTTGAGAAAAGGGGGAATTCTGGCCGGGCATGATATTGTCTGCCCTGGAGAAAGTCTGGAAGAAAACTGGGGACTGGAGATTCAGCCTTCAGTTATTGAATTCGCTGAGTTTTACAAGTCAACGATCTTCCTTATCGTTGAGATGAAATGCCTGCCTTGGTCCTATTACTTTGTGAAGTGAAAGAAGATTCCTATGGATGCCGCAACTGCTCTTTCCAAAATGGTTCCTCCCGGCCAGACTCGTCCTTCCGTTTATCAGGGGGGAGTTCTTCAAATCTGGATCACAAGAACCTGTGATAAAGCCTGTAACCATTGCACTCAAGGCAGCAATCTTCGGGCAGTCAAGGAAGTCCAGCAAAGGATCACCCCTGAACAGTTTGAGAAAGCTTGTCTTTCTCTTTCCGATTATTTCGGAGTGGTTGGAATGTTTGGTGGAAATCCGGCTATCCATCCCGAATTTGAAACCCTCTGTTATATCTTCCGGAAACACATTCCCTTTGAACGAAGAGGACTCTGGTGTAACAACCCTCTCGGAAAAGGGAAGATCATGGCTGAGACTTTCAATCCAGCCGTTTCCAATCTCAACGTCCACCTCGATCAGAAAGCCTATGACGAGTTCAAAAGAGATTGGCCCTCTTCAATGCCCTTCGGACTCACTCAAGACTCCAGACATGCCCCTGTCTATGTCTCGATGAAAGATCTCAATATCCCCGAGGAAGAACGATGGGAAAAGATTTCCAACTGTGACATCAATCAAAAATGGTCTGCCATGATTGGCATCTTCCGAGGGGAATTGAGAGGCTACTTCTGTGAGATTGCCGGAGCAATGGCAATGCTCCACCAGCACAATCCCGAATACCTCGATACTGGAGTTCCTATCGAATCTGGCTGGTGGAAACTTCCGATGTCTGACTTCTCGGATCAGGTCCATCAATGCTGCCACAATTGCGGAGTTCCCTTGCGAGGATTCGGAACCTTGGCTCAAGAGAAAGATCAAACTGAGATTTTCTCTATTGCTCACTCTCAGGATCTTCCTCCTCTCAAGATCCCCTTCAAACCTTCCGTTGTGATTGACTCTGTTGAAAGTCTCAAAGAAGGTGCCCACAAATCCTTCACTGATTACCTGGGGAATGCCCGATGAAAGCCTTAATCGTTTGTGTTGACTTCTCGGACTTCCTCTCAGTGACTCTCCCTTACAATCGTCATCACTTTGAGAAGGTTCAGATTGTTACTACTCTTGAGGATAGGCAGACTCAAGAGATTGCTCTCTTGAATAACTGTGACCTGCATCTGACTTCTGCTTTTTATGCTGATGGGGCGAACTTCAACAAATACAAGGCTGTCGAAGACGCTTTGGATACCCTCGGAAGAGAGGGTTGGATTTGCCTCATGGACGCTGATGTTCTCTGGCCGAAAGTCCTTCCCGAACTTGGAACCAGACCTTCAGACCTCATGACCCCTAAACGAAGGATGCTCCTTGATCTCTCGCTTCTTTCCTTGGAAAAGCATCTCCTCGACGAGAAGACTTGGAAAGAGCTTCCCCTTCATCCAGGGACTGAGTTTGCTGGATACACTCAAATCTTCCATGCATCCTGCCCCTTCCTTGGTCCTGCTCCTTGGCATGAAACCAACTGGAGACACGCGGGAGGGGCTGACAGCTTCTTCCAAGCGAAGTGGCCGGAGGAGAGGAAGATTCGTCCTCCCTTTGAAGTCCTGCATCTGGGACCGGCTGGTGAGAACTGGTGTGGTCGCTCTACCCCTTACCTGGATGGTTCCACTCCCGAGTCTTCCGAAGAGAGGAAGAACCTCCTCAAGAGGTATGTGGAGTCTCGCCTTGGGAAGCAGGGGGCTGATCGCTTCCGCCATGAAAAGATTTAATCCCTCAGAGGAAATTGAATGCTCATAAAAACTCTCCCATCTTTTCTAACCAGCTTTCAGCACAGGCATCAGAGCAGAAGAAAACCTCATCATTGTTTGGGACTGCAATAAGATCCTTTTCTTGGACTTCTTTACCGCAGCAGTCGCAATAGTAGGGTTGGTCTACTGGATTCCCTGACATATCTGGATGCTCGTTGCTAGACATTCCAATCCTCTCAGATCATTAGGTTTTCACCATCACCCTGACACTTTCACCTCTCAAAGCGACTACCCTAGCCACTTTTCCAGCCCCCACCTCAGAATCAATCCTATTGCGTTACAGAGGGGGTTTGTCTTTTGGTAAGATAGGGGGTTTAGAGAGAATATCCTCAATGGATTCAAGAGCTTTCTCCTTGCACCCTTCCCCGGCAAACGTCCCCACCAGAGACCTATACCCCTCTTTGTAGATCCAAGCTTTCGCCTTGGGGTACCCAGTGATTTCATCACAAGGGAAGTAGGTGATCTCCCCCACTCGTTCGAGAGAAACAGAATCCAGAACCATGTAATAAGTGTAAGCCCTTCTCTGAGCATACTCTTCAATAGCAAGTTTCATAGAAATCTCCTTTCAGTCCCTCTTACAGGAGTCGAACCTGTAACCGACAGCTTAGAAGACTGTTGCTCTATCCAATTGAGCTAAAGAGGGTCAACTTCCTTAATCAGGTTAAGACGAGTAGCAATCTGAAGAGGTTGAGTCTGATGGTGTTCATAAAACCCCCGACAGACAGCCTCTTCCTTTCCAAGAGTTTTATGGCAGATGATTGCTGACTCATTCTTCTTGGAGTCTCGAACCATCTGCTCAACCCTTCCTTCATTCAGATCCATTCGATTCCCTGGATGAAAGATACATGTCTTGCACATCACTTTGCAGATATGCACGAGTCCATCACGAAAAGGGGGAAGACGTTTCTGTTTCATTTCACAATTCCCAATCGCCTGCCCCCACCAAGCGGGGGCTAAAGCTAGGTAAATCCTGTCGGCCATCTGCCACATCGTTTTACAGATCGGATGGCCCTCGTTCTCGGGGTTTCGATTTTAGTAGGTGGCAAGCCTTCGACGCTTGGTATCGAGACCAGCCACTTCAGAAGAAACTTCATCAGATTTCAGAAATCCTTTTCTTCATTTTTCAAGATGAAGTCGATGAATTGGATCTTAGCAAACGCTTCACCAGCCAAGAAAGAAAAAGTTCCGATAAAAATCAGCCCAAGGTTGCCCCAAAAGTTGAGTTTAGGGCAAAAACTCTCCACAAGAACATACCCCAGGAAAGTCAAAGGAAAGGAGATAACCCATTCAAAGATAAATTGAGTCTTTTTTTGCCTTCTTCAGGTCTTCAAGACACTTCTCACCAAACAGCTTCTGCATACGTCCCTTTCAATTTCTCACTTGGTTTAAGCTTCTTATTGGAATGAACAAACTGCTTGTGAGCGTACTCAACCGTCTTCTCAGTCGCTTTTCCCTTCGGATCGCACCACCAGCATTTCTCACATTTACTCTCAACCCAAACTGCTCGACAGAGGCAAGCCTGACACAGCAGACGCTTTCCCTGAGAAGAAAATGGAGCTTTGACTTTCTTAACTGCGGTTTTCTTTTTCATACCATCCCTTTGAGGTAGGCAAGGAACTTATCAAAAGTAGGAATAGTAAAAAGATTCGCTGCTTGTCGTTCAAACTGACTGTTTCGATGCTCTCCTGCTCTTAGAATATACTCCTCAAGAGAGTTTACAACGACCCCTTCATCTTTTAATGGTGGTTCCGAATAACTCGGGTTTGCTGTTTTCAATCCCAGCTTCTGACGAAGAAGCATGAACCCTGCACAAGCCAAGGGCTGCACCTTTGGGTTAAATTTATACCCACCATCTGGAGAGGAGAAATGACAATGGGCAACCGTTGAGGGGTCCAGCAACATTGAAAGATTGTTCCCCAAGTCATGAGATGTGGAGTACCCTGGAATATCCTTTCGGAAGGGGCAGTTGTAGCAAGGTCTCTCACAACGAACTTTTTTCATCTCGGAACTCGATTGCAGGAGAGGTGAAGCAACACATCCAAACGAAGTGGATCAATAACCCAAACACTGTGACACCTAACATCCATGTTAGAATTACCATCTTGATTAGAACTCCTTAATGAAGAAATGCCAGACAAAAACGCCGCCTTGAATCGTTGTGAGATAAGAGTCCTTATCGAAAGTTATGGGGTACTCCATCCCGGTTCCAACAGCCTTGACTCTGATTTTTCTCTCAGGAAGCTGCCGGTCAGTCTGGAGACTTCCCCATAAAACCAGTTCACCTGCCTGGATTTGGATTGAGAGAGGTTGAAACGAATCGGGGACTTTAATCTCCTGTCCCCGATCCTCCAAACAAGACCCAAGAAAGAGAGGGTATTTGTAAATCGCGTTTTTGAATGACATTTACTCTCCCTTGCAAGAACGGGATTTCCTCAGGCGATAGTGACGGGCACATTCAGCCTCAGCAGCTTTGCGTCTTTTGTCCCAGTCCTTGTAGAACCTCTCAGATTCATCTCTCAGGTTCTTGATCTGAACGTAGGCGGCGTGGAGCGGATCGTCTGCCATCTTCTGGTCACATTCCTTGCAATAGATTCCGTCTCCGGACCCTTGCACATGACATCCGTGGAAGTACCTCACCGCCTTGTCTCTCTTCTCGCCGTAGCAGTCGTAGCAGATGTCTTTTCCGCACCCGAGGCATGAGTCCCATGAGGATTCTCCACAAAAATCACATTTCGTTACTTCAATTGTCTCCATTACTTTCATGCTATTTCTCCCTCTTAAAGCTTACTCTTAAGAATAAACTGATTTATTTATTTATTCTTCCTTACAGAAAAAGTGGTAGAGGGACTTCTCCCGAGTGGAGGATAAGCTAGGGAGATCCAATGACCCCAAATAATCATTTTTCTGGAAGTCATTTGAAAAGTCAGAGTCGGCTTCAATCGCAAAAACAGTTTGATGAAAAACCTGATTTGACTCAGGGTACTCGAAAGAGAGTAACCAAATCTTCTCTCGAATAAATTGAACTGATAGGGCTTGCGAAGGCCATCCACTTGGAATCCTCTGTCCCTGCTCCCTACAACAGAGTTCAAGATCCAGTTCCACCTTTGAAACATATTTTTTAGAGAGGTTCATGAATTTCTACTTATTCTTGTGGTGAACGTAAACAAGCTCACGAATGGCACGAGTCTGAGCGATGTAACGAAGGTTATTCTCAGCAGCAATTTGATCTTTACTCTTCGCCATCGGATGAGGGACAGTCGCTCCCTTGGGTTCAATGAAGAAAACTCGATTGGATTCCAGACCTTTAACTTTATGAATCGTGGAGAGCAGAATCCCACCACTGGTACTATCGTCAAAAACCTCATCAATTCTTTTGAGAACATCCTTGATTGAAGAAGAATTGATTGCAAAGTTGATAAGGCATTCTTCACGATCCTGGATCATGATGAGAATTCCCTCTCTGGGTTTTTTGCGTTTCTCTTCCTTCTCAATTTCCGCTTGACTCCACTCCCGAACTTTGGAAATCAGAGTCTCAATCTCCTGTTTGGAGGTCAGCCCTTGGACTCCTTGCATTAGCAACTTGATCCTCTTTTTGAGAACCTTTCCCAAGTCTCTTCCCAAGACATGGACTTTGTGTCCCAGCTTCATCAGCTTGAAACATTCACCGATCAAAGGGGCATTGAGACGGCAAATAACCCGATCCCCAGGGACAACGAAGTTTCGATAATCCTTGGTATCGAAATTCATGTAAGAGATTTTTCCCTCAGGGTTACTTTCATGAGCTTTGTATTCCGGCACGAAAGATTGAGCTTCTTTAACGATTGCTTTGCCACAACGTCGAGTCATCGTCAGGGATAGCACATCACAGCCTTGTTCCGAGGATTCAAGTTCCCCCCGTAAGTGTTTCATTGCAGATGAGTCCGCCCCTGCAAAGCCGTAAATAGCCTGATGCTCATCCCCCACCAAGATCAACCGGCTTCCTGATCGCTTTACAAGCTCCTGTTGACAAGCATTCAGATCCTGCGACTCATCCACAAGTAGGAGATCATACTTGGTCAGGGGAAGATCGTTGACAACTGGCAACCAGATCATGTCATTGAAATCATACCAGCCATCCTTTTCAGGAGTCTTAGCAAGAGCAAGAGTCTCATCAAAGCAATTGAGAATAGCTTGATTGATTTCAAGATCAGTCTCGAAACAATAAGTCTCGCAAATCTCTTCCAAGAGATCCGGAGTGAGCTTGTCAATCAAAAGCAGTTTGCAGAGAGCGAAGACATTCTTCACCACGGAAACCATATCCCGGTTGTCCTCCAAAATCTTCTCAACAGAAGTCCCGTAAACTTGACAGAACTGCCGGAGGACACGATAGCCCTTGGTGTCGAGTTTCAGCTTGCCATAGGCTGATTTGATTGCCCGATTCCCAAGCTGGTGATTGGTCATTGCCTCACAAGAGGAAGGAACTTGGGATTTCAATTCTTCTGCCACGGAACTGTTAAAGGCCACAAAGGCAAAGCTCTCAGCTTTTTTACTCAGGAGCATGGACTCCCAAATTGCCTGTTGCTCCTCGGAAGGGGTGAAACGGGGGGTTTGCCCTGCCAGGACTTTCAGTCCTTCAACAAGAGTTGAAGTTTTACCTGTTCCGGCCAACGCCTGGATAATCAGGTGAGGGGGTTGAGTAAACTCCTGCCGTTCCTTGAGGGAGGACATGAATTTGGAAACGGCAGGAGAAGGGGTTTTTTTAATCATCGAACTGATTCCTTTGAGGGGTTGCTTGCGTCTGAAGGTAATTATACTCACCCCAGAGATAAGAGTCAACTGAATTTTTTGGTGGATTTGATTTTTTCTCTTCCACCTCGCGGCATACCTCGCGGTTTGATCTTAAGTTTCTTAACCCTCTGAACCTCCTCCTTGTCAATATTGTACTGAAACATCTCCTTTCCACTATAACTCTCTCCAATGGAGTTCTTCTTGGCTTTGATGACCCCATTTCGGATCATGTGCCGGACATGGGTAGGGGTGCATCCCAGGATTTTTGAGGCTTGAGTCGGATTCATTCTTCTTCTCCCAATGAGTTATCAATTCCAGTCATGACCGGAGGATTAACGAGTACCTCCCTCACCAAACCATCCCTCTCCCGTTCCCTGAACTCCAGAGAGGTTTTGAGGGGCTTTCCTTTGAGATAAGCATTCCAACCAAGGGTTAAGACTGCCTGTCTCATCTCTTTCGTGTTTCTTCCTTTGTTGATTTCCTCCGCAATCATCTTCAAGGTGGATTTTGAAATCAAAGACTGAGGAAGTTGTTTTGTGAGTTCTCTCCAGAACTTTTCTGCTTTGACTCGATTCAGGAAGTTGACCTGCAACTCAGAAAGTGACTCTCGATACCCAACAGGGTCTGAGTTACTTGCTGACATCAGGTAGAGCATCGCGGCTGCTTGTCCGAGATAAAGGAGACGAGTCACTCCCTTCTCTGACTTGCGATCCAGATTGAGGATGTAGTTTACACTTCTCAAGATTCCAGGATGGTTCTCAAGGAAAGCAACCATCTCAGAATGGGTATCCTTGATTCGTTTCTTAGTGATCCCTACCCGAGTCCAGACAAGACGAATGGCCGACTTCGTTACTTGGGCGGACTGCTTTCGTCGTGTAGGGTTGAGTCCTGAGAAGTACCTTGACCGATAGACAATATCGGTAAGAGAACGGGGCTTCCCTGTGTTAAGTGTATTGGCAACGACATCCGACGAGTCAACTCCTTCAACGATAAACGTCTCAAAGAGTTCATTGAATTCAGGAAACTCCTCTCGGTCTTCGTCATACTCCTCAGAGGCAAGAACAAAGGCACAGAGGGAATGTTGTCCGTCGAGGAGCTTTCCTTCTGGATCGAAGACTCTGGTTTCTCCATTTAACTTCCACCTACCCTTGAGCATTTCCTGTTTGAGCTTGAGACAGTTATTGAGATAGAAAGGGCGATTGCCCAAGTTGTTCTCACAGAAGATTTTCTTCCCCTTGTAAACAAACATAGGGGTCTTCTTGGAATCAGGCTTGAGAACTTCCCAACCCAATCGCTGTTTGACTTCTTCGACTTCAAATTCTTGGTATGAGATTCGAGGGAGAGGGCGACGAGACTTCTTCATTGATTCCCTTTCAGACGACGCTTCTTGTACCCTTTGGAAAGAGCTTTGCCAAGCTTCTGTTTGAGACTGGAATGTTTGAGTTCAAGCTGTTCTCTCAATTTCTTTTCAACACCAATGGAAGAAGGGGAAGCGTGGCCGACAGCACTTCCATTTGTGATATTTGGAACAGGAATCTCCCAGAGATTCCCAAGGATCTCCTCAACAAGATTTGATCGCCTTGAAGTAGTCACAGTGTCACCTTTTAGATTCAATTATTAAGAAACTTAGAGTCCCTACCTTCTTTACCCTTGATTAGTTCATCATCTCGGATCAGAAGATTGAATCCAAGCGTCTCTTCTTGGTTAAGAGGTTCAACCTCTTTACTCATTGAACAGAGGGTCATCTTGGCAAGGAACTTGCAACGTGCTTCAAAAATGTCTTGAATTGGTTTTTCTTCTGGACAGCAGATTTGACATCGACACATTTCATGGGAAGGTGGGGTTGGGTCAAATCCACTGAAACCAAGCCCAAAGTTCACAGACTCTTCCAGTCCCCAACTGTTTTGAAAAATGAAAGAATTTGAACCTATCTTCCCAAGGATTTCCATGATCTTTTCAAAAGTCAAAGGAGTGAATTTCTTCACCATTGGTTTTTTCTTCTTACCCACCTCGCACCTCGTTTTTCCTGAGAAAGAAAGTAAAGAGATTGTGGCCTCAGTCTAAGCTCTCAAATTCCCGGCCTTGAAAATTGTCCCGTGAAGGAGCATTGGACCCAAGACTTCAAACTCTTCTTCCGAGAACACTCCTGAGGCTTTTAGATCCACTTGAACGACGACCTGTTTCGTCTCTGGATCAATAAATCTTGTCCAGGCAACTCCCGCTCCAGCCTTCAACATTGCCTCAACCCGAGTTGCGAAGGCTGGGATCTCTTTTGGTTTTTGCTCTTGACCCATGATTTCACTTTTGAGTTTTTGGAAGAGGGGGTTGTAACCTATTTTTCGGATTATGCCCGAGACGAAGATAAAAGAAAAGCCCATTTCCTGAAAATCCAGGTCAATTACATTTACAAAGCGGCAAATCTGGCCGAAACCCCTATATCTTCAATTACTTAATCAAATATTTTACTTACTTGACAAACGTAAATACCTTGATACAATCTTTACGAAGTGATGAGTAAAGATTGTCTGATTGATTTGATTTTATTATTTAATCATAATAAATAATAATATTAAGTAATTAGATATATCTAATAAGTATAGTGTATGTAATAGGGGAGTATAGGGCCGGGTTCCAGACCCCCTGACTCCATTTTCGGAACATTTTCGTTCAACTTCGTTTTTGTTTGCAATTACAACCAATTTGCAGAAGGGAATCAGATGCAACAGCAGCAAGAAATCCCCACCAAATTCCTTTGCGTTTGCCAGTATGGACACTCGCGAAGCGTGTGTTTGACCCGCTCCCTCCACCATCGAAACCTGAAGGCTGTTGCTGCGGGTTGGCAAACTTCGGGAGGGGCTTTGGAAGTTCTCTGTGAATGGGCTGATCGGGTTCTGATCCTTGATTCCAGCTATCTGGAGAAGATCCCAACCAAGTTCCACGGAAAAGTCATGGACTTCCATGTGGGACCGGATAAGTGGGTAAACCCTTACAACTCGGAACTTAGAGAGATTTTGGACAGGATGGTGGAATCAAAACTTGCAGAGGCTGTTCGGTTTCATGGGGCGACTTGACTTGTGTTTATCTACGAGGTATGTAAGATATTCGCAGTCAGTTGACTGAACCTTTGAACGTGTCCAAGGAGAAATGAAATGCGAATGTTGATGGCAGGGTGTCTTTTGTGTTTGTGCATGTTGGTTCTGGCCGTGATTCCGGCTGAGGCCCATTTCAGCAAGTCGAAAAGCAAAGTCCGGGGAAGCTGTTCCGCGTCAAGTCGTGCTGGCTGCTCGTCCTCAGTGGCAAATTCGGGTTGCTCCAGTCCTTCGCGTGTTCACAAGAGCAAGACCAAGCAGGTTTCGAGTTGCTCTGGAGGCTACTCCAGGTCCAAGACTTTCTCGAAGTAAAACTGCTGCTCGCCTGAAAAGGCTCAATCTGAAAAAATGAACTGGAGAGTTGTCACGAGATGGCCCTCCAGTTTTTTAACGTAGAAAGGATTTTCCCGTGACCAGTCATAAACCTGGAGAGACCACTCCCCCTGCCTTTTTCTCTCAGGAAAAATCGAGGTGCCCCCACCCTAATTTCCATGTTGATCCAAAGGTGAGTGTTCTGACCTTCAGTGAAGAAAGAACTTTTATTTTGTCTGTCACAGCAAAATGTACTCAATGCGGTGTGAATTTTAAGTTTGAAGGATTGGAAGCTGGGATCAATCAGGAGAAGCCAACCTGTTCCAAGGACAAGTTTGAAGCACGACTTCCAATTTCTTTTCCGATGGGACAACTCTAATGGGAGCTATCAAACTTATTACATTTGCTCATCCTTGGAACAAATGGTTTTCTCAAGGTGCCAGGGCTTTGAAAGGGACTTTTACTCTCAAGCAGGGAAAAGACTTTCGATGCGAACCTCATTCTATGGCCCAACAAGTTCGGACGGCAGCTTCCAAACGCGGTTTGAAGGTTAGTCTTTCTCTCAGAGATAAGACTCTTAAGGTTGAGTTTTCTAAGAATATTGAAGTTATTCAAGCTTCTAAGAAAAAGAGAAAAGCCCATGTCTGAAAACCTCTTACTTGAAAAAGATGGAACCCCTGTGACACTTCTCTCAAAGCAGTTTGAGAAGATGTGCATCAATGATGGGGCTTCTTCCGACAATTACCACATGAGTAGGTATGGTGTCTCAGGTGTTTTCATCAAAGGGAAATGGCAACCCATCCAATCCCTTCCTGATTTTGAGGGAGTGATTGGAGACCGGGGAAGACAGTTTATCTTTGATTGCAAGGTTTGTTCCTCTGCCAGCTTTTCTCTGCATGACGACAAGTTCAAAGCTCGTCAGTTGAAACACATGCTTGCCAGGAGTCAAAGAGGGGTTGTTTGCTTTCTCTTGATTCACTTCAACAGACGTAAACTGAAAACCAAGGAAGTTCCTTCAGTGACGTATGGAGTCCCAGTTCATCCCGATCTTGATTTTTGGGAGCAGTTTGACAGGGGGGAAGTCCGTTCCTTGACCAAGGATGACTGTCTTGAGTTCGGGCATAAGTGCTTATGGAGGCTCAACCCAAAAGCAAGGACTCCAAAACCAGACTTGCATTCTCTCCTCCTAAGTCTCAGTGGAATTTTCGACTAAAGGAATCAGATGCCAACTCAATTTCAGAATCATGTTGAACAATGGAAGAATTGTGAGAAATGTAGTTTATGTAAGACGAGGAAGAATGTTGTTCTCTATCGTGGAAAGATTCCTTGTGATGTTTTGTTTGTTGGGGAAGCTCCAGGCTTAAGTGAGAACGTCCTTGGGCAACCCTTTGTCGGTCCTGCTGGGACTCTTCTCAACCAGATGATTACCCAAGCTCTCCCAAAAGACTCTATCATTCGGATTGGGTTTACAAATCTCATTGCCTGTATCCCTTTCGAGGAAGATACAGGAGAGAAGACAAAAGCCCCTCCTCTTCCCTCTATCAAGGCTTGTGCTGATCGGCTGAAACAAATCACCAAAATTGCCTCTCCTCAAGTTAAAGTCCTTGTGGGGAAACTGGCAAGAAAACATGCTGCTGATTCTGAAACTGAGTTTATTGAGATACCTCATCCTGCTTTTATTCTTCGTATTCAAGATGAATTTGATAAGCAGCAGAAAATTGAGAGAGTTATTCTGATTTTGAGGGATCTGTTTTTCCGATTGACATGATACTTCTTTGCTGAGTAGAATAAGGCAGAGATAAAATCGGTTTTGAAGTGCGGGGAGTTTGCGAAATGAGACATGACACGAAAGGGGGAATGTGAT
>ERZ869925.43-NODE-43-length-70594-cov-6.806192_pt1 | contig 70594 bp, 94 predicted proteins | sample MGYA00579311_ERZ869925 | MGnify/ENA primary metagenome ERZ869925 (study PRJEB32216, sample SAMN09231817) | wastewater metagenome | place: USA: Maryland | collected 2016-07-30 | study: EMG produced TPA metagenomics assembly of the PRJNA472060 data set (Reclaimed water...
TACGGCGACCCAGAATTCGAGACCCTCGGGGCTGTTGCCCCAGATGAAGGCCTGGCGGAGGGCCCCAGACAGGATCCCGACCGGGCGGTCGAGGGTCGGCTCGTAGTACTCGGTCGTGTTGGCGATGGCGCGGGCCGCGTAGGCGGGAGGCAGGTTGTCGAGGAAGTATTCTCGGTGTGTCATGGTCGTGTGTTGGTCAGGGTTGGGGATCGAGGGTCGAGTGGTAGTAGCGTTCGAGGTAGTGGACGGCGTCGTCCTTGTCATTGGCCAGGACGGACTCAACGAGGCAAGCCCAAAGGTCGTCCGGTGTCAAGGTTTCCTGCGGCACCGGGCCCAGGATCCCGTCGATCTCCTTCTGGAGGACCGGCGGGCAGTGCCTCGATGCCCGGCGCAGGATGGATCGGGTCTTCGGGGTCATGGCTTGATGGGGTGTGGCAGTTGGGAGGCGGGCACGGCGACCAGTCCGTCCTCCACGAGATCTTCCGGGTTGCAGATGGATGGACCCCAAGTCGGGTCGTGGCACGTAGCGATCTGTACGAGACCCTCGGGGCTCACGCGCCACGCCGCATAGCCATTCACGAAATACCGGAACCCGTTGTCGGGGGCCGACGGACCCTCGCCGTCATTCCAGAAGGTGGCGGGCTCGGTGGTGCGGGTGACCGCGAGGCACTTCAGGATCTCGAAGGCCTCGCCGGGGTGTTGGCCGGCGAGCCTGTGGGACTCGGCGACGGCGGCCTCGACGGTCGGGTGCTTGACGACGGGACCCCGGGATCCTCCGATACGGTAGACGTAGTAGTATGGTTTCATGTTGGCACTCCAAAGGCCCGCTGTCCTTGCGGAGAGCGGGCCAGCGGAGTTTGTCGTCAAATCCCGATCAGAAGAGCGGGGCGCAGAGCTCGGCGAGGGCGGCCTTCCGACGCTTCTCGGCCTTGATCTCCTTCACCTTGGAATACCCCTCCGCGAAGGCCTTGGCCTTGCGTGCGGGGATGTCGCGGGTGAAGGTCAGGAAGCCCTCCCGGATCTTGGTCACCGAGACCGGCGAACCGTTCGTGGTGCCGACCTGGTAGTCGGGAGCCGGGGCGAGCAGGTCGATGATCGCGCTGTTGGAGATGCGGGGCGGGATCTTGCCGGTCTTGGTCCGGTACTTGTCGAGGTGGGCGAGGAACGACGCGGCCTCGGACCCGGTCAGGATCTTCGAGCGGCGGCGCTTGCCCGGCGGGGTCCACGAGATCGCGACGGATCCGTTGGGCTGGACGGTGTACGAGGTGGTGACTGCGTTGGCAGCCTTGTCACGTTGGACTTCGGTGATGCTGTTCATATGTTGCCGTGTTGGCACTCCAAAGGCCGGCAGCCCGAAGGGTGCCAGCCGAGGAGGATGTGCGCGCGATATACTACGGATTGCCGAGGACCGCAAGAACTTTTTCAAGGTCCGCCGCACTGGTCAACCGGATTACGACCGAGAACCCGTCGCCGTGGATCCGTTCCACGTGGACGTTGTGCGGGAGGGCGATCCGGGAGAGGTCCTGCCGGAGGGACGCACACCTGTCGTTGTACTCGTCCCAGGCCCTGGCCTCGGCCCTCACCTTGTCGATGGCGGCCCCCCACTCGGAGAAGGCACGCTCGATCCTGCGTGCGATGCGCTGCTCGGTGGCATCGCCGGACAGGGTGGCTTCAAGACCCCGGACGTAGTGGCCATTGCCGTCCTTCCCGTAGATGGTTGCGGGGCAGATGTTCCACCTCGGGTTCTTGCCGTAGCCGTCCTTGTAGACCAGCAGGCGGCGGCCCTCCGGGTCCTCGACCGTGTATCTTGTCTGCTGCTCGTCGTGATATGTCGTCGTGTATTTCATATGATATGTCTTGGCACCCCGAAGCCCCGCTGTCCTCTCGGAGAGCGGGGCCAGAGTGTTGGATGGTCAACGGATGTCCGGGTTGCCCCGCTGGCGAACGTGTTGAAGCTGGAGCTGGAGATCGATCCGGTCAAGCTCATCCTGGCACTTTCTCAAGCGGCGGAGGATGAGTGCTTCCCGGATCCGGCGGGCGATTCGGCGTAGGGGGTTCATGCGATCCGTGCGATGGACTGAACGGCGGAGAACGACCGGGCCTTGGCATATTGCAAGGCGAGGCGGACGGCGGAGGTCAGGCGACCGGCCCGCACGTAGGCATGGACGGGTTGGCCGGTGGTGGAGGATGTGACGGTGATTTTGTAATGGTTCTTCATGTTGAAATTGCCATGTCTTGGCACCCCTAAGCCCCGCTGTCCTCTCGGAGAGCGGGGCCGGGTAGGGTCGGAGTGCGGGAGGGCGGTCAGTTTGGCAGAGGCTTCCCAAAGGCCAGCCTGTCGGCATCCCGGAAGGAGTCTTCACCGAGGACCCGGGCAAACCTGTCGTCGGGCTTGAAGAAAGCGACGTTCCGATCGCTGTTCCACCCGGTGAAGGTGAAGGTCCGGCCCTCGAACTCGAGGACCCGGTCGCAGATCTTCGAGACGTCATCCCACCCAGCCGGGCAGGGGACGATGAGGGCTTCGCCGTCGAAGCGGGCGGGGACGGTGTTGGGGATGATGGATGCGTGTTTCATGGTACGGGGTAGGGGTGATCGGATGGTCAGGCAACGCCGAGGGACCGGAGGGTGAACAGGTCCCGGTCGAGGGCGGCGGGCCAGGTGTGGCGGGACAGGCGGGTGAGGAAGGCGGCGGGCGCGGGCGGGAGGAAGCACGCCGAGAACTGGATCTTCCAAGCGTTGGGTTGGAGACCATTCCATGCCGCCTTCCCCCACGGATCCGACGGGGCCCGCTCTTTCAGCCGCCCGGTCTTGCGGGACAGGGCGGACCGGATCCCGGAGATCTCCTCCGGGCTGCACTCGCCGAGGACCTCGACGATGGCAAGGACAACGGGTTCAATGTCGATCCGGGGTTCGGGCAAGCGTGGTTCGGCGGGCGGCAACCCCTCCGGCGGCGGGGCGGCGGGCAGTCCTTGAAGCGCCCGCTGGAAGGCTTGCTCGTTGTTGTCGACGGCGGACCGGGTGCTGGCGATGCACTCGCGGATCGACCCCGCCCGCGTGACAGCGGCAAGGCCGGTTCCGATGTGCGTCCCCGCCCACTTGCCGGGCGCTTTCAAGCACGGGGTGACAGCGAACGCATGGGACGCTGCGGTGTGGAAGAGAGCGGGGGATTCGACGGCGCGGAAGCCGTCCCGTGTGGATATGGTGACGAGGTGTTTCATGTTGGCACTCCAAAGCCCGGCAGCCTTGCGGGTGCCGGGCTTTGGTGATGTGGCGACGGGGCGAACCCTAGCAGGCGGCCGGGAAGTGATCCCCGGCGGCGGGCGGGGTTTCCCAGAGGTCCCGCAGGTTCGCCTCGATCCAGAGGGTGGCCTTCTGGGACGGGGTAAGGTTCGGATCCCGGGCGGCCTTGCGGACGATCCGGTCGAGGCCCCGGCTGGTCCGGGCACGGGCGATTCTGGCGCGGTATTCTTTCATGGCGGTATGGTGGTGACAGGATGGAATCAGACAGGCACGCCCCCGAGGCGGCGGGCGGTCTCACAGGCGGCTTCGAACGATTTGAAGTCGCCGATGCACTCGAGACCCTGCCCGGGCACGTGCCCGTAGAGGGTCCAGACAATCTCTCCGGCGAGACCGGGGTCATACGGGTCATGCAGCTGGACCGAGAAGTCGGAGGTGACGGCAACGGTGTGGACCTCCAGCCCGTCGAACCCGTTGCCGGCGGGCAGACTGAAGAGGGCGGACTGAGGGGTGGTCAGGTGGTCGACAGTGGTGGTCATGGTAGCGATACGGTTACACCCCGAAGGCCCGCTGTCCTTTCGGAGAGCGGGCCGGGTTTTGATGGGGTGCGGGGTGGATTCTACCACTCATAAGTTGGCAACCCGTCAACGGCTGCGGCGTCGCAGTCGAAGCGGATCAGTTCCGCCCCGTGCGCGACGGCGAAGTCGCGGCAGGCCCGGAGGCAGTCGGGAAGGGGTTCTTCTGGACTATCTGGAACGTCTTTTGCGTAGAACAGCCACCCGTATTCCAACGGGTATGCGTGGGGAGTCGCGACGTCGGGATCGCTCAGATGGGCAGTTGACAGGAACAGGACAGGGCGGATTTCAAGTTTCATGGTAGAATGGTGGTCAGAGGTCAGGGGTGATAGGATGACAGTCAGACGGCGCGGGCGTGGGCGAGGCAGTCCTCAACGGTGGGGAACGAGTCGAGGAAGAAGGCCTCGATGAAGGCGTTCACCCGCTTCTGCCCGGCCCGCTTCAGGAACCCGGACACCTGCCCGTAGGTCGGGGCGTCGCGGGAAACGAAAAGTGTCGACCGTTGCCGGGCGGAATGGAGGATGATCCCGGACCGGGTCACATGGAAGGAGCAATCCCGGTTGTGCTCTCCGGTGCGGGCTGGAGGGTTCTGGAATGATTCGGATTTGAGGATTTCGAGGGAGTACATGGTGGTGGTTCAGGGTTCGGGGTTCAGGCGGGGAAGCGCACGACGCGCACGGAGGCATAGCGGGGAGAGGCGACGGATCCGAAACGGCTCCGCTTGTTGGCGAGTTCCAAGCTCACGCGGACCCGACCGGTGGAGGATCCGACGATGAACCGGCGGGTCTCGCCTTCCAGCGTGGATACTTCCACCCTGGCACCTTCCAGCCCGCGCAGCTGCGGGGACCGGGCATCGACTTGTTCAAGTTCTGCTTTCATTGCACCCCGAAGGCCCGCTGTGCTTTCGCAGAGCGGGCCAAGGGGTGATGTAGGGGGCGGCGGGCTCAATAGAGCCGGATCCGGTTGTCGGACAGCGGGATCGTGAACGTCTCACCGCGCGGCGATTCGAAACGGGCCCGGCCGTCGGCATACACCGCGAGCAGGCGGCAGATGCCGGAGAGGTAGACGACGCCGGGGCGGCGGGTCGCGGGCGGGGAAACGTGGTAGGTATCGCCCACGGTCAGGGCGAAGGTCTGGAGGCGGAGGCGCGAGGTGTTGGTGGCGGTCATGGTATGGGATGGTGGTGATTCTATCGGGAGGCGGCGGAGAGCAGGGCGCGGAAGCGGTCATGTGAGACCCCGGCGGAGCCTTGCGGGTGAACCGCCCACACGGTGTGTTTCGTGGTCTTCACGAACCGGGAAAGGCGGGCGGATCCGCATCGAATCCACTGGCCGGGCTGGAGCTTGAGCTGACCGGAGCGGACGGCGGCGGCGATGGCGGGGTTCCAGAGGTCGACGGTGGGTAGGTATTTCATGGGGTAGGCCTGTTGTGGGCACCCCGAAGGCCCGCTGTCCTTGCGGAGAGCGGGCCGATGGGTTGAGGGTTGCGGACAAGGTCAGAGCGGCAGGAAGAAGGCCGGATCGAACACGCCCCAGATGCGGGTGCCGGGCCCGACCAGCAGGCCGGAACCATCTGGATACTGCACCGCGATGCAGTCCTGCCGCGTGTGGCAGGACAGGACGTAGAGCGGGTTGAACCAGTCGGCGGGCGGCAGCGCCAGCACGATCAGGGTTGGCTCGGTTGCGGACTGTGCCACCCGGTGGCTGAAAACCCGGAACCCGGCTTCAGCCAGCAGGGACAGGACGGTGACGGGGTGGAGCGGGAGGGACTGGCCGGAGACGGCGAGGCCGACGTTGATGGTCAATAGCGTTTTCATGTGTCGATGGTATGGGGTGATTGGATCAAGCGGGCTGTATCGGGAGACAGGAGACAGGAGACAGGAGACAGGAGACAGGAGACAGGAGACAGGGCGGAATGATACAGGGGACAGGAAACGGGAATCAGGATGCGGGATGCAGGGAAGCGGACGGACTCGCAGGCTTTGTGCAACAAAGTTTCCCGAAGAGCAACCCCGATTCCCGAACCAGGATTCATGAAACAAAGTTCACCTATTCGGGTAGGCGCGATTTCTGATTACTGAGATTGTGCTATCGAATGTAGCTTAATCGACACGCAATCAGTAGGTTATAGAATTGCTACCTACAAACAAAAGCACGGCGCGCGGGCTCGGCGTCACCGGGGCGCATGATTCAGGATGCAGGGAGCCGGGGCGGGCGTGACCGGGGGAGGGAGAAGGTGCCGGGCCAGGGCGGGACGGCACGGGTGGGGGCCCGGTTTTTCGCGGGCCGAGGTACTGTATATCCAGGGACCCGCGTTTTTCTCCCGGGACAGTTCGGAGAGGCCTATGGCGGAAAAATCCCAGAAAAAATCCCGCTGCCGGGGCTACCGGGAGCGGGATGTTGGGACAAAAGAACAGCAAGATCTTTCTCAGAGAGGCGTTAGTACACGCCCGGTCATCCCCTTCGGCCAGGGGCGCTCGCCGGTCAACCACAGGTATATTTTCAAATGCGTGACGCCGATCCGTTTAGCGGCAGCGTGGATCGTGCAGAAGGCCTCCTTGGTTCCGTTGATCTCGAGCTCGCAGTGGACGATCCTTTTGCTACGGTCGAGATGATCCGGTCGGGCTGCTTTCCGGGATTTCTCACGTACCTCGGGGCGAGCGCTGGGTGCGCCGACCGAGGAGTCCACCGACGCATCAATACCGGGTGAGAACTTCACATACTCCTCACGTGTGAGGAGTTGTCCGTCAAGCCAATCGACCGTCGACCCCGCCGGCGGCCGGTGATTACCGGGGCGGCCAACGCGTCTCGAGAACCAACCATGCATCGTCTGTTGAGACGCACCAACGCTCCTGGCTGCCTCCGACACGGACTCGAAGAACCGCGTCGTCCCGTCTACGAAAAATAGGACACACGGGCGCGCTGTGGGGCTCCGCAACCCACGCTTGGCTTCGGACATCTTCCTTCGGGTCTCCTGGCTTACCGGACGGGCCTTCCGGGCCTCCTTCATCTTACGGAGGGTGGTGACGCGGAACTCCGGGTCCAGCCACTTCTGCTTCATCGCGGCCGACACAGTGGTGTTGTACCGGGAACTCTCCGACGCGTTGCAGCAGTCCGGGTTGGAGAACAGCTCGTCGAGAAGTCTCTGCTCATGGAACTTGAGGCGCTCCGCGTGGTCTCGGCCGCGGTCGCAAGACTTCTCCGGGATCAACGTCAGAACGGTGAACCGGAAGCCCCGGTGTTCGTCCCACGCGGCCTGGAGCGCCTTGTTGGGGTGCTTGCCGGCAGCCAGGTCGGCCCGGTGGCTGGAGTGGCGTGAACCGAGACGGGTGGTGGATCCGATGTAGAACTTCGGGCCGACGTCCACCCGGTAGATGCCGGCGGCGTTGCAGAACTTCGGGTCGTACGGGGCGTTGGGCTGGTCAAACATACGACGGCACTTTGTAACAAAAGAACGCTCTCGTCAAGCCCGATTCTCCCGGCTTCCGGTCAACCCCAACGCCTGATAGAGTCTGCCACGGATGCCGAACCCGAAGCACTCGGTCGAATCGTTCCAAGCGATCCTCGACGACACCCACCCCGGGCACTTCCAGGTGCTGGAATACACCGGCTACAAGGACCCGGGTCTCTTCCGATGCCTCAAGTGCGCGACCGAGTTCCGGCAGACGCCGTCGAAGGTGAAGGCGCGGGGCAACTGCCCGGGGTGTGGCCGGAAGACGGGGGACCACCGGAAGCGCGTCGGTCTCGAGAAGGCGGAAAAGGCGGCAAAGGACTCCGGTCTCGAGCTCGTGGCCGCCTCCAAGGCCCTCAAGCACCACGCCAACCAGTCCGCCCGGTACTCGTTCCGTTGCCCCATCCACGGCGTCTTCACGACGCCCAGGATGAGGGGCGGGGTCAAGTGCCCGAAGTGCCACCCGCCGACGTTTTTCGCCCCAACCCACCCGGACGCGATACCGAAGAGACTCCGCGGCAAGGCCTGCCTTCTCTACCTGATCGTCATCCGGGACTCGTCCGGGGTTTGGACGAAGATCGGGATCTCGACCAACTGGGAATCGCGGCAGAGGCACATGAAGAAGGAGGGGGTGGAGGTCCTGCACACCCTCCGGACCTACAAGACCAACCTCTACGACGCGACCCGGATCGAGTGGGAGCTCAAGAAGAGGATGCGCAAGATCCTCGGCAAGAGGGCGTGCCCGCGGGTGAAATGGTCAGGCTGGTCCGAGTGCTTCCGCGACCCGTTCCGCCAATGCCCGGCGATTTTCGACCGTGCGGTACGCGAATTCCGTTGACCGGACGGGGCGGGTGTGGTAGAAGCCGCCCGAGATGAACAACCAATTCACACCCGGGTCCGTGTGGCTCCACGAAGGCGAGCAACGGGAGCATCAGATCCTCCACATCGAGGAGGACTGGGTCGCCACAATCTCGCCGCCGGCCGCCTTCTGCCTTCCCGAGTCGACTTTGGAGAAGACCGGGGTAGTATCCTGGCATGGCACGCACCGGCAGTTCGAAAAGGCGTTCTCCCCGCCGGCCGCCGCGTAGCGTCGAGGTTGCCGGCCAGAAGGTCCGGGTGCGGATCCGGGATCTCGAGGGGGCCTACGGTCAATTCTGGCCGGACGAGAGGCTGATCGAGATCGACCGGACCCACCTGGCGGCCGACCCGGACGAGGCCTGGCTGACGTTCCGGCACGAGCTGATGGAGGCCGCGCTTTTCCTGTCCGGTGTCGGGTACATGGAGACCTACCAGCAGGAACCGGTCGTCCGGGCGATGGAGCAGGTCTTCTTTCCGGTGTGGGACCGGCTGAATCGTGCCAGATAGTGGCGCGTTTTTGGCACGAAAGTGGCGCGATCGGCAACTTCCCCGGCGGGATCCGGCAGACCCGCGGAGGGTGACCGGGTCGCCGGTACAGGGTTCGGGAAACGGGATTCCGGGTGCCTTTTGCGTTGGTGTCGACTGTTAGTTTACAGTATTATTCAAACAGCCGTTTTATAGTCAACTGTTGTCAGGAAAACATAGTAAATAAAATACCGACCCACACCAAAAAAAGGAGGAACTTGAGCTGGATCTCATATGCGTGACACTCACACATATAACTTTAAATATTTAAATAGGTATTTAAGCTGTGAATTTACTAATGAAATTTCTATGCTCAAATACATCTGACATAAAACTAAGAAAAGAAATAGGTAAGCGTCGCCGCAACTCGATAAATTAAATTTTGGAGGGGTCGATTCACATTATTATTGAAAGCCTGGACCAATTTTTCCGCGACCGGCCCGGTCACCCGGTACCCCTTAATTTTTCTCCTTGACCCCGCATCCCGAACCCGGTACCTCTCACCTGAAATCATGAGACGCCAACGCTCCGACAAAGGCAAAACCCGCGCCCCCTACCGTCCCCGGTCCAAACCCCGGTCCGACAAGGGGGTCAAGCGAACCCCGGCACCACCACCGGCCGCCGCTCCTCCCGGCACCGTCCACCTCGCACCCCGTTTCCCCTTCCACGCGGTCTCCCTGATCCCCGGAACCGCGGCGATCGTCTCGATCCGCGCCGGCCGGGTCCGGGACGTCAACCCGCGCCCGACCGACCGGGACCGGAAACCCCGCCCGCCGTACGACCTCCAGGACGCCCTGACCGGCAAACGGGTCCGGGTCGACCTCCCGGACCTCCTCGCGATCGCCGGCCTCACCATCACGGGTCTGGCGACCGCCCGCCGCAATTACGTGAAAAATAATGTTGACGGAGTGTCGGATCCGGTGTAGGGGTTGCGGCGTACCCCATACCAACCCCCTTCGCCGTCACACCATGACTGAACCCCGTTTCCTGGTTACCGTCTCCTTCGTCCACGACGTCGAATTCAACCTCCCGGTACTCGGCGAGACGTTCGTGCTCCCCGCCGGCGGAGCCCTCCACGGGCTTGAGGTTGGCCTGACCGACTACGTGTGGCTCGCAGGGTTGCCGGGCAAACTGCTCTGGCACGTCATCCCCGTCACCGCCTTCCCGTCACACTCTCCCAACTGACATGAACCCCGTACCCGAAACCCTGCCTCCCTGCGACCACCCCGGATCCCGCCAGGTGCACTTCATTTTCGAGAACCAGCGACCTGCCGCGATCACCCTTCCGCGGTCCCAGTGGGAAGCCGAGCTAACCTCTGGCACGGTCTACCAGTGGACCGTCGGCGACTCCGACGCGGACTTCATCGCGACCGTGCCCGGCGTCCGCATTCTCGCCATCTCGCCGAGGGTCCTCGAGATCCCGCCACCCGCTGTCGACGACAACCCCGCCGCGACCGAACTCGTCCGGACCCTCTACCGCGGTTCCGAGTCCTTCCGGAAGCTCCAGCGGATGACCGTCCCGTGCGGGCCTTTCGAGGTTGACGAGTCCGCCAACCTGCTGATGGTCGAGGTCGCCCGGACCGCCACCGAAACCTTCTCCCGTGCCGCCGGCGAAATCGGGATCGACATCCGCGCCAAGTGGATCAACATCCTCGACTCCGAGACCAACCCGGACGGTCGGCGCGGTCACTTCGAATTCCACCTCTACCGCGTCGACCCATCCGCCACTCCCGACCAATGAAACACCACCTCCTGCAATACGACCCGGAGACCCGTCTCTGGTCCCGCCCCGACCTCCTGCCCGGCCATGTCTTCGGACAGCCGGAACATGCCCTGGCTTTCGGGCACACCGATTCCCGTACCCCGGATCCTGAATCCGCTGACGGCAATCCCGATTCCGGATTCAGGGTTCGGGTTTCGATCGACGACGGCGACCGCGCGGCCGTCGAGTGGCTGTCCCGGTCCGGCACCCCTTGCGGTATCACCGTTCCGGCCTCCGACCTCCCCGTGTTCCTCGCCTCCCTGACCGACGACGCCATCCACCAGCCTTCCACACCATGACCAACGACACACCCCAAGCCTGCAAGTACGGCTCATTCCGCCCGTCCGACTACCCCGCATACCGTTTCGAACCGGACGGCACTCCCGTCCGCATCGTCCCCTGCACCCGGGGACGCTACGCCGGGTGGGTCGGGCCGATCTCGTCCTTCATCTCCAAGCTCGGCCACGAAACATTCGGCTTGACAAGGGCCGACGGCAAGCAGCGCGGAGTCTCCCGCGCGACCATCCTCCGGGCCCTCGGCCACTCGCCGACCGGTGCCCACGAGGCCGTCGCCGCCGACCCGTTCGAGGACCCGGACGGCCTGTTCCCCCGGAGGCAGATGCTGCCCTCCTACCCGGACTACGTGGCCGACGCCGTCGGCCGTGTCTGGCGGTTCCAGTCCGGGGGCCGCGGCCGTTACCTCAACCCGCGCCCCGTCACCCCGGTCAGGCCTTCGGGTCGGCTCAAGTCTGACGGCACCCCCGGACTGGCCTACTACGTCCTCAACAGCGTGGCCGGTACCCGGGATTACGTACGGGTTGACAAGGCTGCCGCGACCGCCGGGTTCGCGCCGTCCGAGATCGAGGAGGCCGGCCGGCTCGCCGCGTCGCTCGGATTGATGGATGACGTATGAGGACCCCCGCCAAATCCTGGAAACCCGTACCCGTCGACCGTATCTGGGATCCGGGCGCGCGGAATGAGCGCGTCAAATCCCGGTTCGGTCGCGGCGACTGGAGCGTCACCGATCTCGCCGCGGTGGTGGCGGACCAACCCGTGTTCGATCTCCCGCTCGAGTGCATCGACCTCGGCGGGCACGACTTCGGGACCGACGGAGGACTCCTCGGGTTTGCCCGCCACATGCGGCACGTCCTTGATTGCGACACGTCCGTCCCGGTCATTCTCGACGAGTGGGGCGGGCTGATCGACGGCCGGCACCGGGTCGTGCGGGCCCTGATCGACGGGCTCGCCACCGTCCCGGCAAGGCGCGTGCCGTCCGGCACCCAGCCCACGTCGGCTTGACGCTGGTGGTCCGCGGCCCGAGGATCCTGGCATGACCTGGGACACGTTCTACGACCTCGCCGCTGCGCTCGAAAAGCTGTCCGATTCGACCGATTGCTCGTACGTCCTGGTCATGACTCAGAAAGGCCGCGAGAATGAGGACGGAGGGTACCGGGTGGTCGCCAAGGCCTCGGCCGCGATGGGGTCCGCCGGCGACGTCCTCGCGATCGACGACGCACTCGCCGACGTGATGTCCGAGGCCGAGGCCCGGTTCGGTCTCGACGACGATCCGCCGGATTGACCGGGTGACCCGTCTCGGGTAGTGTTCGCGGGTCGGCCGTTCATCCCGTCCGATCCACACCACCTGAATTTTCAACTCCCCGCGGAGTTTCGATGCTGGCTCACGCCAGGGATGACATCGAGACCCGCGGGGCGTTCTGTTTCACACCATGCTGACGAAAGAAAGACTCGACGAACTGCTCGCTTACGATCCCGAGACCGGCCTGTTCACTTGGAAAGTGAGAATCAACGGTCGCATCCGCGTCGGAGACGAGGCTGGGAGAACTAACACTAGTGGTCACATTCAGATCACGATCTCGCGTAGCAGCTACTGCGCTCACCGTCTCGCCTTCCTGGCGATGACAGGACGCTGGCCCGAGAACGAAGTCGACCACATCAACGGAAACCCCGCAGACAACCGCTGGGTCAACCTCCGACCAGCCACGCGCGTTGAGAATATGAGAAACCAGCGTACGAATGCTCGCAATACCTCGGGCGTCACCGGCGTCAGCTGGGATACACGGCGTGGCAAGTGGATGGCTTTCATTCAAACCAACCGCAAGACCACCCACCTCGGCTACTTCACCAAATTCGAAGACGCGGTAGCCGCGAGGCGGGCCGCCGAGGTCAAGTACTTCGGCGAGTTCTCGGCGACAGCCTCCCGGTCCGCGGCTTGACAACAACCTCCTGCCCAAAGCATTCTTCGCACCGTGACCGACGACATCGACGTGCTACTCCCCGACGGACTCGCCAACCTGGACGAGACCGGCAAACCCCCCGCAGAGTCGCGTCTGACCTCGGCCAAATCCGCTCGCGCGCAGTACGAGGCCTTCAAACGCGCCGACCAGATTAGGAACGGGCAGCGGGCGAAAGTGCAGGGCGCATTTGATGGGGCGGCCCCATATAACCAAGCAATGCTCCGCCAAGCTGGTCAGGGGTCACGAGCCAACCTGAACTTCGGTGACGCCCAGCGGTTCCTCGACCTCGCGGTGGCCGGCTTCGTCGACCTCGCGAATAGTGTCGAGACCCTCGTCCAGGTTGACCTCACCGACCTCCGCGAGCAGGGTGAGAAGTATTTTCACGAAGCAAACATTGCCCTCGAAGTCACCCACGCATTCCGGTCGTGGGCAGGATTCTACCCCTCGTACCTCCGCCTCGCCAACACCTTCGTGGCACACGGCGTCGGGTTCGCCATCTTCCCGAACGCGGTCGACTGGCGGTTCAAAGTCTCCGGATTCGGGGATTTCTTTTTGCCCGACAACACGCCGGCCTCGCCCGACGCGATCGACCTTGCAGTGTGGCGGTTCGACTGCTCGGTCACCGAGCTGTATTCCTACATCGCCGATGAGGCCGTGGCGGAGCGCGCCGGGTGGGACGTCGACGAGGTCAAGAAGGTCATCCTGACCGCGACCAAGGCCGACAAATCCAGAAACGACGGGTTCGACTGGGAAAGCGCCCAACGCCGGATCAAGAATGGCGACGTCTACGATGACCAGGGAGCTTTGACCGTCCGCCTCCTGTTCTGCTTCCCGCTTGAGTTCGACGGAACTCGATCCTTCATGATCACGGCCGAGAACGGCGGGTCGGACGAGTTCCTCTACAAAGCCCCGAAGGTCTACGAGTCTACCGAGCAGGCCTTCATCCCCTTCGTCTACGGCGTCGGTTCCAATGGAACCTACCACTCCATCCGCGGTCTCGGCCAGCGCCTTTTTGCCCACGTCCAAACGCTCAACCGCCTCCGCTGCCAATTGGTCGACGGAGCCATGCTCGCCTCGTCGATGATCATCCAGCCGTCCTCCCCGGACGCACTGGCCAGGATGCAGATCCAACACCTCGGCGGCGTGACCGCGATCTCGCCCGGCATCTCGTTCGTCGACCGGAACTTCTCGCCGAACATGACGCAAGCCGTCGTCCCAGCGATCCAGGAGATCACCGGGACGATGAGCGACAAACAGGACTTCTACTCGACGGCCGGTGCCGCAGCGGGTTCGCCCTACCGGTCCCGCCTCCAGGTCGAGGCCGAACTCGAGTCGGCCACCCGCCTGACCTCCGCGTCGCTGTCCTTGTATTATGCGGGATGGACTCCGCTGATGCGCGAGATGACGCGTCGCCTGATCGAGGGCCCGAAGAGCGATCCCGTCGTCCGGGAATTCTACCGACGCACTGCCGAGCGCGGCACGCCCGCCGCCATCGTCAAGCTCGTCGACCACGCGAAGACCCGGGCCGTCCGGGCGATCGGTGCCGGCAACTCCTCTGCACGCACCGCAGCTTACAACGACCTCATCGAAATCGCGCAGTACCTGCCGGAGGACGGCCGGAAGAACCTCATCTACGACCGCGTCGCCAACCGTGTCGGGCACGACGCTGCCGCCAGGTACGCGTCCCCGTCCGACGTGCCGCGCCCGACGGTCGATTCGAAGATCGCCGAGCTTGAGAACAACGACCTCCTGGAAGGCACCCCGATCGGTGTCCAGTCCAACGAGCTCCACGGCGAACACCTCGCGAAGCACCTCCCGGTCATCGAGCAGATCACCGCGGGAATCGACGACGGATCGATCGACGCGATGCAGGTCCTCAACGGCCTCACGATCCTCCACGAGCACTCCTTCACCCACGTGCAGGTACTCGCGGCCGACCCGTGGTCACAACCCGCGGTCGCTGCGGCCAAGGGCGTCCTGCAACGGGCCGGCGAGCAGATCCTCAACTACACCCGACGGGCCCAGGCCGAAGCGCAGGAAGCCGGCAACGCCCAGCAGGCCGGCGACCTCGAGGCACAGGGCAAGGAATTCGAACTCCAGCTCAAGCTCCGCATGGCCGAGCTCGCCGTCCAGGCCCGCGAACTCGAGATCCAGCGGGACGAGCAGCGCCACCGCCAACGTATGGCGCTCGAGGACGCCAAATCCGCGAGAGGAATCCTGAATCGGGCTGGCGGCTTGACATCACCGGGTAATATCTGACAGCTTCCCACGCATGACATTGCGCCATCGGCGGATCCTCTGGTACGGGGACGCCACCAAGCAGGCGCGGCTGTCCGAGATCCTCCGCGATCCGGTTCTCCGCGAAGCCATCGACCTCCATTTCGCCGAATCCCGATCCCTGTATCAGGATGCCCGCGACACGATCCCGGACCTCCTGATGTCCCGGAAGCACGCCGAGAACGGGGGCGGCGAGATGCTCCTCCAGTCCCTCGAGCGTTTCTCGACCCCGCTCCCGAAACCGGACGAAGACCTTTCCCAAGACCCCCATGACGAGTGGGCACACCTCGTTCCGACCACCACGCACGACACACCATGACGCCACCTGACGACATCACCGCGCCCGCCGACGGGTTCATCGCACGCGTCTCCGCCCGCATGGCCGAGACCCCGGTCGAACCCGCGCCGGAGCCGATCAAGGCACCCGCCGCCCCCGAGCCGGCACCGTCGCCCGAGCCGACCCCCGCGCCCGAGCCTGAAATCCCCGAGGTGCCGGCCGAAGCCGAGGAGGTCGAAGTCGACGACTTCGGTCTCCCGATCGACAAGCCGGTCGAACCCGACCCGACCGACGACAAGCCGGAAGAGGGCGAGGACGAGCTGGACCCGAAGGCGCGCCACGCATGGAAGACGGTCCGGACCGAACTGAAATCCGAGAAGGCTGCCCGCCAGGCCGCGGAGGCCAAGCTGGCCGAGATCGAGGCCCGTCTGAACGAGCGCGAGGCCTCCACCCCGGACCTGACCGAACTCCAGGCCAAGGTCGCGGAGTACGAGAAAGTGCTCGCGGTCACCAAGCTCGAGGCCAGCCCGGCCTACCAGGAGGCGGTCGAGAAACCGTTCCAGGCCGTGATCACCCGCCTCGACGAGATCGCCGCGCAGTACGAGATCGACAACATCGCGCTGTCGAAGGCCGTCGCGATCCCCGACAAGAAGGAGCGCGCAGCCGCCCTCAAGGACCTCCTGGTCGGTGTCGACGACGATGACCGTCTCGAAGTCCGGGAACTCGCCAGAAATGTCGAGAAGATCGTGGAGAAGCAGGCGGAGCTGGTGACCAATGCCGACAAGGCGCTCGCCGAACTCGAGGCCGAGGCCGAGAAGAAGCAGGCGGCCGAGATCGCCGCGCGGGCCGAGGAGCGCAAGCAGACCGTCGCCAAGGTCATCCCCCACATCGCCAAGAAGGTCCCGTCCTTCGCGGCCCAGATCGAGGCCCTCGCCGGCAAGATCGCCGACACCGACCTCGCGGCCCGCCCGGTCACCCGCCAGGTGTTCGACGCCGCGGCCGGCGAGCTTCTCCCCACCGTGCTGGCCGACCGCGCGAAACTGCTGAAGGACCTCCAGGACGCACTCGAGGAAAACGAGAAGCTCCGCCGGTCGACGCCCGGCAGTGGGGCGGGTGGCGGCGGTGGCGGTTCCCGCGGAGGCGGTGGCGACGGACTCGGGGAGACGTTCTCCGAGCGGGTCGCCAAGAGGCTCGGTACCGCGGCGTGACGAAATTCGAAGAGCCCCGGAGAGGTCGATCCTCCCGGGGCTTTTTCGTGCCCTCAACTCCCGGGTTGACGATGTCAAGGAAATTCGCGATTATTCGCGCGTCGACCAAAAGGCTCGATCACACCGCCACCTCGGAGGCCAGTCCGTTGAAGTGATCGCTGGAGGAAGGCAGATGGCCCGAAACGACTTGTTCGCCACGGACCGCATCCAACCGTCGTCCGCGTGCCACCCGCCTGTTGCGAGTGGATTATCCCGCGGGTCACACCAACCCCTTCTGTTTCACTTCAACCTCCTACCACAATGGCCGGGACCTTTGCATACTCTGACGGCACCGCCGTCCTCAACACCATCTTCACCGAAGAGGCCGACCGGATCGACCGCGAGATCCACGGCTACATGCTGCACACCTCTCCCTGGATTGACCTCAGCCCCCGCGGCGAGTTCGCCTCCGGGATGGGCTACCGCATGAACAGCCTGATCTACGATCGCGCTCTTCCGCAGCACCAGGCCAACGGCACCTCCGGCAACTACGAGGTGCTCGGCGCGCTGTTCGTTGACATGACCGCCGCCTCGCTCGCCTCCGAGAGCAAGAGCACCGGTGTCATCGGAAACAGCCACGTCGACGCCCGCGGCCCGACCTACGCGGCGGCCCGCATCGACTTCACCAAGAAGCTCCGCGAGTACAACCTCGAGCGCGCCGTGTTCTTCGGCCCGTTCCTGGACCTCGAGAACCTTCGCTTCACCACCCAGCTCCAGGAGCAGGTCGGCCAGATGGTCCAGATCATGGGCGAGTCGACGAAGTGGATCATGGAAGAGCGTTTCCGGACCGAGTACGACAAGGTCTGCGACAACTACGTCGGCTGCCGCACCTCCGGAACCGTCATCACCACCGGGAAGACCGGTATCGCCACCGGCGGTACGGCCTACTCGGCGGGCGTGATCGATTTCACCACCGACGTCGCCATCCTCCCGAACGCGAACATCTCCAACCGGATCATGGACATCATCCAGACCCGGATGCGCCGGAGCGGTGCGAACCAGAACGCCTGGGGCGTCGAGAATGGCAAGGCAATCCACGCGATCGTCCTGTCCAGCGAGGCCTCCTACCGACTCCAGACCGAGTCGGGCTACCGTGATGACCTCCGCCAGTCCGGCCGCGTCGACGAGCTGCTCCAGCCGCTCGGCGTCGACAAGGCCTGGCGCGGGTTCTACCACCTGTGCGACGACCTGGCCCCCCGGTACAACTTCACCGACAACGGTTCGGATGACTACCTGGCCCGGGTCCAGCCCTACGCGTTCGACTCCTCGGTCCTCGTGCCGAACTCGAGCTACGACACGGCCACCTACGAGGTCGCGTACGTCCTCCACAAGGACGCCTGCAAGCACCTGATCCCCAACCCGAACGTGGCCGCCGGCAACGGTGTCACCTTCACCCCCCAGGACTACACCGGCAAGTACCGCTGGCTCAACATCCCGGACCAGGTGACCAACCCGTTCGGCACCAACGGTCGCTTCGGTGGTATCATCGCCACCGCGACCAAGCCGCTGAAGGTGGACTTCGGGTACCGGATCGTCTTCGACCGTACCTCCGCCACCCCGGCTGAGTAAGCCCTCCCACACCGCCGGGGATCCTGACAGCCTCGGGATCCCCGGCCGGTGTTTCCTTCAACCCCTTTCCTTTTCCACCCATGCCCACTCTCGAAGACCTCCCCTCCATCCAGCCCGTCCTGACCGTGGCCGGCGGCGACCTGATCCCGTTCTACGACAAATCGGACATCGACGGTCCGGTCAAGAAGTGCCGGGTCAACCAGATCATGGGCCTCTCGGCGACCGACGTGGACTCGGCCGTGGCGAACGGAGAAACCGTCGCTACCCGTCTCTCCGTCATCACTGGATCCACCCCGACCGTCACCCTGCCGGCCGTCGCCGGCGACCTGCGCGAGGTGTTCCTGGTGAACAGTGCGTCCGGTTCCGCGGTGATCGACACCCCCGGGTCCGAGAAGATCTTCACGGGTACGGCTGACGCTGACACCCTGACGATCACCACCGGCAAGACCGCGCACTTGCTGTCCGACGGCACCAAGTGGTACCACGTCTCCAACGACGCCTGATCGGTAGTCCCGACACCCTGACTCGACAACCGCGGGGCTCCTCAGTACATTCTGGGCGAGCCCCGCACTTCTTCCACGACCATGCCCCAACTCGAAGACACCCGCAAGCTCGTCGCCAAGACGGCCCCGTCCGGATCTGACCTACTCGCCGTCCTGGACGTGGCCGAGGCTGGCAACAACCCGGTCAAGAAGGCTACCCTGGCCCAGATCTTCCAGGCTGCCGTGACCGCTCTCCCCGGGCCTTTCGCTGATGACTCTGCCGCCGCGGCTGGAGGTGTTGCGCTTGGCGGAGCCTACAAGAACAACTCCGCCGGGTTTGGTGTAGTAGCATACCGTGCCGTCTGATGCCCTCCCTCGAAGATCTTCGTTCCAAGCTGATCGTGTCGGGAACTCCCGCCACCGACGACCTCGTGCCGTTCTTCGACGTGTCGGAGTTTGGTAACTCGCCAGTCAAGAAGACCACAGTCGCCAACCTTCGGGGGGCCTCGTCGACTGCCGACCTCACCACGAGCGATGGCACCACTGCCGCAGCAGCCGGCAAACTCGGCGAATTCATCACCGACACTGATGGCGTCGAGCCGATTGCCAACTACACCGCCACCACTCTCGCCTCTGTTGCTTTGACCCCAGGCGATTGGGATCTCGAAGGCGTCGTCCAAATCGAAGGCGACATGGCATCAATCAGCACTGGAAGCTGTGGATTCAACACCGCCGCGTCGATGCCGTCCAGCTTCCCAAACAGCTTCCCGATTTTTGTCAATTCTACCACGGAAACCACGGTCACTAATGTCGTCATTCCCCGTCGCAGGTTCATGGTTTCCGCCAACACCACGATCTACCTGATGGCCGAAATTTCATACTCTGCCGGGGCCGTCAATGCCTCAGGTCACATCACCGCCCGCCGCGTCCGATGAAAACCCTATCCCTAATCCTGATTCTCCTCCTCGCATCCTGCACCGCCGAGTACGACAGCCCGCGTACCGGAATCAAGTACAGGCTCGAGGTACCGTTCTCCGCCGTCTCCCCCTACCTCAACCATGACAAGTGAATCGATCATCCTCGGGACCAAGGGTCTGTTCTTGATCGCCACCGCCGGCGTGCTTCACGTGGCGGGTTCGATCGCTCAGGCCGTTTCGGAACCGACAGCCCTGGTCAAGAGCATCGAGGACCTCGGTCCGCAGGGACTCCTCCTGCTCGGTGTCGTGTACCTCTACCGCGCAAACCAGAAGCTCGAGGCCGAGATCCGGAAGCTGCACGAGGATACCACGAAGTCCACCAAGGAGCAGATCGACCTCATGAAGGAGCAGATGCGCAAGAGCGACGAATCCCGGGAGAAGCTGTACGACGCCATCCGCGGAGCCCTCGACAAATGATCACCTCCCTCGTCATCACTTTCACCTGGATGGCCGGCTGGGTCATCCTCGCAACATTCATCGCGCCATGAACCTACTCGATCTCCGCAGCCGAAGCGTCGCCCCCGGAACCCCGGCGGCTGACGATATTCTCCCGTTCCTCGACGTGTCCGAGGCCGGCAACTACCCGGTCAAGAAGGCCACCGTGTCGGAACTGATCGTTGGCGGGGGCGCAGTCCAGGGCGACGGCACGGGCATCACCGATCCCGGCGCTTTCATCCAGAAGCTCGACGTCCAGGGCGACGGCATCGACGCCATCAACTCGCAGCCCTTCTGCTCCAAGAAGATTTCCACTTGGATCACATCGGCTTCCCCTCCACTCCGGCAGCTTGTCGTCGGCGATTCCCTTTCTCTCTTCGGCGGCCGCGTCAACCTCGGCCCTTGGATGGGATCCGCCGGCATCATCGGCCTTGAAACCCGCAACGTCACCGGCACCGTCACCAACCACGTCGGCCCCTCCGGCAGCAACCGCCCCGACATCTGGATCAGCGGCACCGGCACCACCTTCGCCATCGGATCCTCCGCCGAGTTCACCAATGGCGGCAGTTCCTCCGGCGACGTCCGCGGGGATCGAGCCTGCGTTGCCTACATCCGCGGCCCCGGCAAGGGCACCTTCGATCTCCAGTATCAGGCGAACGCCACCGGGTCCTGGACCACCCTGGCCACCATCAACACTGCCAACGCCACCGCCGACGCCGTCTTCGCCACCTACAACCTCCCCACCACCAACTTCCCCTTCTACCGCCTCCGCGTCACCAACGTCACCGGCGGTGTCGTCGATCTTGCTCCCCTCACCGGCATTTACAACAGCACCGGAGGCGGAGTCATCGAGATTCGCGGAGGTTCCGCGGGCGGACTTGATGTTTCGATGATCGAAGACACGCCCGCCGCTGTTTTTGATCCCATTTGGACTGCGCTTGCGCCGGATTACCTCATCAACATTTGGGCGGACGCGCCTTCAGTTTGGGAAGATGGCGGGGCTTTCGATGATTTTTACGACAGGGCAACGGCTGCATTTGCAAGCACCGACTGGATTCTTGTCTCAAGGAATCCTTCCAGCGAGCCGGAAGGTATCCCTTACTCGATCCAAGTCGCAAGAGCCCAGGCCGAGGCGCAGCGCGGATGGGCCTTGAGAAATCGCCACACCTTCATCAACGGCCATGAACTGACCGGCGGCTCGTGGACCGTCTCGAATGCACGCGGACTTGCAGGGGATGTGGTCCATCCATCGGTTGCCGGTGCCACCCACCGCGATATTGTCCTCTGGTCCAAGCTCCCGCTTGGCCAAATTTACCTCGGTGGCGGGTTCCGCACCGGGCAGTTCACTCCCCTGTTCAACCAGGCGTCCATCGCCCAAAACACCCTCCAGCCGTTCTCTTTCACCGCGCCGCTTGAGGCTACGGAATTGCGTTGCCCCGATGCCGCCTCCCCGCTCGACGCGGGCCGCGTCGGCCGCATCCGCAAAAACACCTCCGGCTCCAATCGCCAGCTCCTTTTCGAGGAAGGCACTTCGCTCGGCGGTTACTTCGACTTCGGCAGCGGCCTCATCGGCTTCTACCCCGGCGGCGACAACTGGGCGCTTGGCTCCGTCTCGCTTCGCTGGAATGCCTTCGTTGCAGGTCTTTCCGCCCGCCAGCGCACCGAGACCGCATCCACCGTCAGCGTCATCGCCACCGACCACACGGTCTTCTGCAACGCCACCTCCAACGCCATCACCGTCAACCTTCCGCAGGCATCCGCCAACAACGGACGCATCTTGGCCTTTGTGAAGACCGATTCCAGCGGCAACGCCGTCACGATTGATCCGAGCGGTTCCGAGACAATCAATGGTTCTGCCACTCTAGCTCTTTCCGCGCAGTGGGACCGCTGTCAGATCCAAAGCAACGGCACCAACTGGATTCGTATCGCATGAAAACCATCGCCCTCATCCTCACCTCCGTTGCCCTCTGCTCCCGCGACCCCGAACCATGAACCCCCCATCCTGTATCTCCGAACCGGTCATCCTGACCACAGGGAACCGGAAGTACCCGTGGCGGTTCCGGGACGACTGGGAGATCCGGGTCGGGAAGGACTGCGGGAACCACGATTTCCGGGACGCGCAGGGCCGGGTCTGGCTGTCGTTCCGCGGCACCGTCATGATCGTCCGGGCGGGGTACGCCTGGGACGGCGCTTCCTGCGCTCCCGATTTCCCTGCCGTCCTGGCCGCTTCGGGGGCGCATGACGCACTTTGCCAGTTCCGCCGCGTCCCCTGCTTCCCGCTCTCGAAAAGCGAGATCGACGGGATCTTCCGCGGCCTGATGTCGCGCAGCTTCCTCCCGCGGTGGATCTACTGGGTGGCCGTCCGCCTCTTCGGCGACATCTACGCCGGCCTCGCCCCCGCCCCCGAGTGCGCATCCTGCGGGTTGCCTCACGGGAGGTGATCGGGTATTGTCGGGGCGTGAAAGTCGGACCCGATCACTGGCTGGAAGGCGCTGCCCGCAAACCCGTTCCGGGTGGGCGAGGTATGCCCGTCCGCCGTTACATCGTCATGCATTTCACTGCGGGTGCTTCCGCCGAGTCCTCGATCTCGTGGTGGTTGAACCCGCAGGCCAAGGGAGCCAACGCCCACATCATCATCGACCGCGACGGCACGGTGTTCCAGTGCCGCCCGTTCAACCTCACGGCCGGACATGCAGGCAAGTCGAAGTGGACCGACCGGAAGACCGGTGAGCGGTACGAGAACCTGAACAGCTGTTCGATCGGAATCGAGCTGGCCAACGGCGGCAACTCGTTCCCGACGAAGTTTTCCAAGCTCCCACCCGTTCGCGCCAAGCACAAAAACGGGGGTCCGGAAACCGACTGGGAGGCCTATCCCGCGGAGCAGCTCGCGGCTGCCGAGAAGGTGTGCCAGGCTATTCGCCGCCGGTACAACATCGACGACGTGCTCGGCCACGACGAGGTCGCGCCGGGTCGCAAGATCGATCCTGGTCCCGCCTTCCCCATGAACACTTTCCGTGCCACCGTGCTGGCAACCCCCGTCGACAACCCATGAGTTCAACCGCCGCCACCCTCAACATCACGATCGACCGGTCCGCCGACTGGTCGAAGGTCATCACCATCACGGATTCCGGTGGCGACCCCGTCGTGCTGACCCCGGCCGTCGCCGGCGTCAAGCAGGTCGAGACGGCTACGACGACCGGCACGGTATCCGGCGGCGGGGTGTTGGCCGTGTCATTCATCAGTGCCCTCACTGGCACCGTTTCGAAACTGGTCACCGTGGTTGCCGGCGACACGCCGACCGTGACCAATGCGAAGATCTGCCAGGCGTTCAATTCCGACCCGCGGTTCTCCGGCCACTTCCGCGCGTCGTACTCCACCGGGTCCTTGATTGCCACGGCCCTGGCGGCGGCGGCCAATGATTCCACCGTCAACTGGTCGATCGGCGGAACCGGAACCACCGCGACCGGTGTGTCGGTTGCCGCGACGAGCGCCAACACCACCGCCGGGGTCGCCCAGGTGTTCGGAGCGGCGAGCTTCAAAGGTCAGCTGTCTGTACGCCGCGCCGCGCCTCCGATCGCCGAGTTCCGATTCGAGATTATTGCCGGTGGTGACGAGAACCAGGTCCGGGTCGTCCTCCCGCGCTATCAGACCGTGAATCTGTCGCCGGACCAGAAGTACCACTTCGACTGGTTTGCAGACATCGGGGACTCGCGGGCCCGCCACGTGCAAGGGACCGCCACCGTGCGCGGCAACTCCACGGTGTTCGGAACCGCTCTGCTGCCGACGCAGTCTTCGATCCCGGTTACTCCTCCGTCCTCGTCGGTCGCCTGGGGCGGCATCACCGGCACGTTGTCGGACCAGACCGATCTCCAGACCGAACTCGACTCTCTCCGGTTGATCAGTTCGAGCACGACCAGCGATGGCACCGCCGCGCTTTACCTCGACAGCATCCGTTTCGAAACATCGAACGGAGGGCCGACCCATCAAGGGCAGATGGCGTGGGAAAGCACGGACGGCAGCATCGACGCCATGCTTGAATCGGGCGTCGTCGTGGCAGTCGGCGAAGATGTGATGATTCGCGTTCGTAACCGCACCGGCTCGCAAATCGCGAAAGGAACCGCGCTTGCCTACGATGGGACAACTGGTGCGTCAGGGCGTATTTTCGTCAAGCCTTGGGTTGGATCGAACATCCAAGCCGCCAAGCTTTTCCTCGGATTCGCAGCCGCTGATATTGCCGCGAACAGCAACGGTTACTCTCAGTGGTTTGGAAAGCTCGACGGCATCAACACTTCAGGAGGGGCGCAGAACTGGCAAGACGAGCAGATCATCTACGCGGTCCCGGGCGCGAGCGCGACCCTCACCAACGTTGCGCCAACCGGCGGCGAATACGCGGCTGCGGCTGTTGTGGTCAACGCAGGCAGCGGCACAAGCGGCATCCTTTTCGTTCGTCCGACGTTCGAGGCCGCATCGTCCACATCGGCGACGGCGAACACGCTGGTGCTGCGCGATGGCAGCGGCAGCGCGTCACTGAACAACCCTACGTTCTCGACAGGCTTCCAAATCACCGGATCAGGCGGGAGCGACACTTTCGGTATGCGATCTTCCGCCGCCGATACATGGTCCATGTATGGACCGGACTATGGTGACGTGCTGACCTTCTCGAAGGCTGGAACGCTTACTTTCTCGCCATCGGGATTTGACTACGGCACCGGAGCAGCCTCCGCGCACCGCATCGCCCTAGGAGCTGGCACGACCGGAGCGGAGCTTTTTCAGGCGGCGACGGCGGAAGCGGCGAGGACGACGCTCGGGATGCGGACCTTCACCAAATCGGCAGACCAGAGCAAAACCAGCGACACGACATACGACGACGATTCCGAACTTAAAGACATCCCGTTGGAGGCCGGAAAGAGCTACAAGATCGAATTCTTCATCGCGGCTTATCTTCCGACCACTGAGGGTGGCAAGGCTCGATTGATCGTTCCATTGGCAACTGGAACGACTCCGATTCAGGCCGGGCTCTTAAACACGACGCAGTGGAGTAACGGCAACGCATCGGCCATCAGTCAAACAACCAGCGGAGCTCCAGCGGGAACGCGAATTTTCCAGCTCGCGGCATCTACTGGCTTCAACCAGAACCGGGCAATCACGGGCGTCGCTTACACGGGAATCTTGGCATCATCCGGCAGCTTGTCGCTCCAATGGGCGCAGAATACGAGCGGCGTCAACGCGACGATCCTGCGAGCTGGTTCTTTGATCACCGTCACCGAACTATAACCATGTCCCTCCTCACCCCGACCGAAACCGTCACCGCCCGCATCTCCTCTGATGCTGGCGCTCTCGCCGCGCATCTTCAGAACGCCGTCGTCCTAGCCAACCGCATCGTCGGCCATGCGCTCGACCTGCCGACGCACGCCCTCAACGATTGGCTCAACGCACGTCCGCTGGAGCAGCGTCTCGCTGAGTTTGCCAGCCACGGCGCGACCGGCGAGTCCTTGAACGCGGCAGCGGCCAGCAGCGAATCTGCAACCGGCAGACCGACCGGATCGCTTGGCCGCGTGGATGTTCGCAGCGTGCAGGAGAAGCTGGCAGAGCAGGGACGCAACCTAGAAATCATCAACGGCGCGTTCGTCGTGGCGGAACTTTCATTCCCCGAGCCTGAACAACCAACCCCCGATCCTGAAAATGTCGAACCTTGACGACAGCATCAATCTCACCGTCGAGGATGACGGATCCGTGACGCTGGTCGTGACCGACCGGGGAGTCTCGATCCCCGCCCTCCACGCCATCGAACACGGCTCCGCCGGATCCGACCCGATCACGATCGCCAACACCCAGGTGACCGGGCTCGGCACCATGTCGACCCAGGCGGCCGGGGCGGTCAGCATCACCGGCGGCACGATCGCCGGCGTGACCTTCACCACCGCAACCCTCTCCTCGCCGACGATCAACACGCCATCGGTGACCGGCGGCACATTCTCCGGAGCGACCCTGACCTCCGCCACCATCTCGTCGTCCGCAGCCACCCTGACCGGGGGCTCGATCAACGGAATGATTATCGGCGGGTCGTCGGCCGCCGCCGGCACGTTCACCAACCTCACGGTCACCGGCACCCTGACCCTGACTTCCGATCTGACGGTCACGAATGGCGGTACCGGGGCGTCCACTCTGACCGGTATCCTCCAGGGGAACGGCACGTCCGCCTTCACTGCCAACACTTCCTCGACCGCCGGCCAGGTCCTCCGCTGCACCGGTTCCAACACGTTCGCGTTCGGTGCTGTCGACCTGGCGGATGGGACCGCCGTGACCAACGACCTTCCGGTCACCCACGGTGGCACGGGTGCATCCACCGAGTCGGCCGCGCGCACCAACCTTTTCGTCCCCGCCATCACCGACACCATCCGTTGGCGGTCTGACATCACGGCTTTGACCGGCGGGGCCTCCAACGCCCTCGACTCGATCGACGTCTCCAACACGACCACCTGGCCCACCGGGTCGGGCATCGCGTTCTCGGTATCCAACGAGTTCCATGCGTATCGCCTCACCGCGACCGGGGCTGCCGAGTCCTCCCCCGACATCATCCGCCCGGACTCGTACGGCGGGCGCGAGTGGACGCTCATCTCCGATACCGGAACACTGCCCGTTGCGGAGGGTGGCACCGGTGCCACGACCCTGACCGGTATCCTCCAGGGGAACGGCACATCCGCCTTCACCGCCAATACCTCCTCGACCGTCGGCCAGGTCCTCCGCTGTACGGGGGCTAACACGTTCGCGTTTGACGCAGTCAACCTCGCCGACACCGACGCCATCACCGGGACGCTCCCCATCGCCAACGGCGGGACCGGGGCGTCCACCGCGCTCGGCGCGCTCTCGAATCTTGGAGTCGTTTCGGGTTCGGCGACCCTCGTTGACGGCACGGTCACGATCTCCATCCCTGGACTGACAGCTTCGTCCATTGTGGTCGTAAGCCACAAAGGTCCGCCGGTCGCCCTAACTGTCTACGGCACGCTGTTCCCGAACCCCGGAACCGACAGCCTGGTCGTCGAGTCCTACGACGCAGCCGGAGCCATCGAAGCCGGCGACGACAACGAGGTGTTCTATATCGCAATCCTCTGATGCCCCTGCCCCAAGCTCCAGAACGCCAGACGACGCTGACCCGGGTGACCCCCGTGGTCGGGGACATCCTCGTGTCCGCGACGAAGGAGTACCAACGGAAGGACCTGCCGGACTACGGGACCCCGATGTCGGAGATGTTCTCCGCCGCCCCGTCGTTCAAGGACCACGTGTTCGTCTACGCGGAGCCGCAGCAGAACCAGCGGGAGGACGTGTACACGTGCTACTTCGCGGCCCCGCGCAAGAACCAGGACGAGTACAACTGGGAGGCCGTCAAGGCCGACATCGGCGGGACCGAGTTTGACGCGGTCCAGCGGACCTACGTCATCCTCCGGTCGGAATACGACGCCAACTCGCCGGCGATGGGATCCGCGATGCCGGATGTCCCGGCCGGCAAGTTCACGACCCCCTCCGGTTTCATTCTCGCGGTGAAGCGGCAGCAGCGCCTCGGCAAGGAACTCGACTCGTGGTTCGTCGTCGAGACCCGGACCTACGTCAAGAAGGTCACCATCTCGAGCATCGGGGCGGATCCGCTCAACGGTCGCCCGCTGGTCTCCATCCGCACCATCTACCACAAGGACGAGGTTGTCACCGGGTCGACTACCGCGGCCCAGCTGTTCGCGGACCCGACCAACGCGTACTGGGGTACCCAGTCCAACGGGTACGCGCGGTCTGGCCGCCAGTTGTCCGCCGAGTTCTACGAGATCATCAACGAGCAGGTGGTCGCGGTCGACGGGTCCGGTGTCGTCAACGACTACTTCACCACCGAGGATTTCTACTGGCCTGCCGTCTACCAGGGCGTCCGCCTCTACGACTACACGCTTCGCCGAGGCGGGGTCGAAGTGTACGCCGAACCCTACTTCTCGAAGGAGGCGTACCGCGGCCCGTGCAAGGCCCGGGTCGAGGTGATGTGGTCCTCAACCAAGCATGCCGTCTCGGTACCGGAGGTGATGCAGCCGCTCCCGATCGCGGTCAACACTCCGTTCTTCAGCTTCTCCGTTGGGCCCTCGCTTCACACCGCGGGGTCCTTCAACGTGGTCACCGGCCAGCATCCGAAGTACGCGCTGAACGCCGGCGTCGCGGCCGAGTGGGAAGCGACCACCCCAACCGACTGGCCGGCCGCGGTGCGCGCGGCGGATGAACAGCGGCCATACCGCGGGGGGTGGCTCCGGACGCGGGTTACCATCTACCAGCCGACATTCTCATGACCGACGACAAGCTCGAGGCTGGCACCGGCCGGAGGATTGGCAACCCGCGCGCGTTCCCGTCCGAGGGACGACTTCTCGTGCCGCGCCCGGACACGGGCAGTGGCGTCGTGTCCGACGTCCGCACGCGGATCTTGTTCGGGCAAAAGAATCCCGACGACGCCGAGCCGACACCCACCCCGTTCTACCCGGTCACGATCACCGGCGAGGGCCCGTTCGAGGTCACGATCAACCCCGGAGCCATCGGTTTCTGGAACCCCAAATCCGATTCCGACACCCTGACTTTCCAAGAGCCTACGCTCAACGGCCAGGACCTGGCGGCCGATCCGGCCCCGATCCTGAACGTGGCATCCGGCGAGTGGGTCGTCGTGAAGGTCGAGGTCGACGGGCGGAACCAGTCCAAGTCGACCCCGACCATCGAGATCGGCGAACAGGACGGGACCCACTACGTCCCGCAGGCCGGCGACACCAACGCGGCCGACGGTGTCTACTACATCAAGCTCTTCAAGATCGACAAGGTCGGGGACGAGATCATCCTCGACCACCGGGTGTGGACCGACCCGATCATCTGCCCGTATCTCTGGACCGGCACCAACGAGGGGTTCGGGGTCGGCCGGGTCCTGAAGGATTTCAAGACGGACGACGCCCGGTACCGGTTCCGCACGCTGGCCCGCCAACACGGCGTGAAAGTCGAGGAAGTCGGTGACTCTATCACCCACCAGTTCGACGCCGAGAACGTGGGCGACGACGGCGTCCCGATCTACATCGAGCCGGAGGACCCGATCGACGACCAGTCGAAGGCACAGTTTCGCAAGATCGCCGGGCGACCGTCCCCCGACGTGCAGCAGATCAGGACCCGAGCACCCGCGAACCCGGACGGCCCCGCGATTGTCGAAGGGAACGGCCACTTCGGCAACCTGATCATCACCAAGAACGGGGTCGAGGCCGGCCGGCTACCGTGGGATGATGGCTTGATCACGGTAACGGGCGACATCACCATCGAAGTCTGCTGCGTCGCCACCGAGGCCCCCGGCCCATGAACGTCGTCTTCCACCAGTTCACCTTCGGCCCGGACGGGCCTTGCACCCTGGAATCCGTATCCCGTATCCGGAAGCTCTGGCCCCTGGCTCCCGTCTACGTCTGGGAGGACGGGGGAAACAGGCTGGCACCGGAGGCCGCCGCGCTGCTCCGCGACCGGTACCGGTGTTCGGTCCGGCCGACCCTGTTCCCCCGGGGCGGAAACCTCAACGGGAAGGACTGTGTCGGCGGGATGCTATCGTGCTACCGGTTCTCGCTGGGAGTCCATCCGGAGGCCACGCACATCATCAAGGTCGACGCCGACACGTTCGTGTGCCGGCCCGGGGCGATCGAGCAGGCGGTCCGGGACGACGTCTTCGCGGCTGCCTGGGCCTTCAACGGACGCGGGTTCTCAGGCGTGATCGAGGTCCTGTCCCGGGACCTGGTTGCCCGCATGGATCCGCTCGAGGACGTGCCCGGCGCGCCACCGTCCGCCCCCGAGGACCTGATGTTCGGGTCCCATGCCTTCCACCTCGCCGGCGACCGGGAGGTCCGGACCTGGCCCTACAACCCGGAAGGCGGGTTCTGCGCTTCCTACCAGTACTCCGCGGCTCGGGTGTCGCTCGAGGAGTACATCCGGCGGTTCGAGGTGATCACGTTCGGCAGCCGGAGCCGGATGACCGGGGTGGAATCCGACTGCGACAAGAGGCTGACGGCGGCCATGTGGATGGCCCGGGCGGCCCGCCTCCCGGCTTGATCCCCAACCCCTTGTCCGGTAGGCTTCGATCGTGCCCGCCGCCACCCTCGGACAACTTGCAGCGAAGCTCTCGTCGTACACCACGCCGGAGGGCCCGACGTTCCCGGACGCCCTGTCCCAGGTCCTCGAGCGGGTGTACAACCTGGGGCTGTGGAGCGACATCACCGAGGAGCAGGTGCTCACGGTCGCCGACGACTACACGATCGCGATCCCGAACGACTGTTCCGGCGTCCTCTACTGGCTCCTCGACAACTCGCCGGGCGGTCCTTCACGCCCGCTGTGGCACGACTACCGGTTGTTCGGTCGGGCCGACACCAATCTCCCGCTCGGGCACGGACTGACGGATGCGGGGTACACGGTCGGGGCGTCAATCCCCGACGCGGTCACCGGCAACTACTCCCTCTGGTTCGAGACCGAGACCGGGAGCAACTTCTCCGGGACCGAACGGTTCGTCGTGACCTTGACCGACGAGGGCGGGGTGCGCGAGACCGAGGTGCTCGAGCCCTCCGGCGTCGCCTTCATCGTCACCACCGCGACCGACATCGCGAGCATCCATTCCGTCACGTGGAGCGGGGTCCAGTCCCGCGTGCGCGTCGAACTCAAGAACACCGACACGAGCCTCAACGACGACTCGTTCGGGCTGATCGCCGACCCCGACGGCGTCCTCCGCACCCGCCGGTACCGGGTTGCCGGATCCTCGCCGGGGTCCACCGTCCGGTGCCTCCTCAAGCGCAAGCCGCCAGCCCTGTTCAACGACGATGTCATCGTCCACCTCGGCAACACCGGCGCGTTGAAGCACGGCCTCCTCGCCACGATCGCCGAGGACGCGGCCGACCTGGAGCGGGCGCAGTACCACTGGGGCGAATGCACCAGGATTTTCAATGAAGAGCTCGGGTCTCTGACCGATGGCCAGGAGTTCACCGTCAACATCGACGTGGCCGGGTACGACCACGCCGGCATCCCCAACCTGCAATGACCAACCCAGTCGAAAAGAAGCTGTTCGGAGACAACGGAATGCACCACGAGTCCGGGACGACCCCCGTGACCGGGTCGTTCTACGAGATCTACGTGTACTCTGCGGCCACCTTTACCACGCTCACCATGTCGAAGAACACGGGCGACGCCCTCACGGGTATCGCGTTTCCCGCCGGCACCCGCATCAAGGGCAACATCACCGCCTTCACGCTCTCGTCCGGCGGTGTCTTCGCGTACAAGAACGAGCCGACCTACTGATCGCCGGCCCCGATGTCGTAGTCGGCCGAAAGGTCGATCGTCCAGATCTTGCCCGATCCGGTGTTCCTCGACCGGATCGGGCGAATCTTTTCATGCTGCTTGCTGTACTCCTCGGCCGATGACAGGTCGCGGGCGAACGCGATTCCGGACCGCAGGAGCGAGAAGCCGCGGAGGATCGGCATGTCGGACATCTGGCCGACGAGCTGGGTGGCAGTCCCGCGCCACACCTCGCGCTTGGGATCGCCGGCACGGATCTCCTGGACGAACGCCTCGATGATCTCGAGCACCTGCTGGCGGGGAGAGTTGTCGCGCGCGGCAGCTTCGACGCCGGGGTGGAAGTACGAGCGGACCCCGTACCGGGAATCCCCCATCACTTTCGGGTTCGGCTGGTAGTCGAGAAGCCACCGGCCGAAGTGCGGCAGCTCCTTGGTCAGGATCGTCTGGATCTCGGCGTTGCTCGGGAATGTCATGCGCTTCGTTTCGCCTGTCGGGGTCTGGAACGCCATGAGCTTGTCCCGGTTGGACTGGTCGAGGTTCGGGATCGCCGATAGGGAGTGGGCGTCGAGGTTGGTGCCCATGATCACCCGGCCGGTCCAAGGCACGAGCTGGCTGTCGCGGCCCTTGTGGTGGGCATCGACGGTCGGATTGGCCACGGCTTTCTTGAGCAACTCCGTGAACCGTCGCTGCTCCTTGTAGTCGACGGCGGATTCGTTGTCGTCGATCGTCCATATCGGCATCTCGGAGATTTCCTTGTTGAACGCGGTCTTGCCCGTCAGGTACGCGCCGGCCTCGGCCCACCCGCCGCACAGCGTCCCCATGACCCCGCGGCCGAAGAGCGTCTTGCCGCGCCCGGTCTCGCCGGCGAGGATCACGGCCTGCCCGGACAGTGGTTGCCGCTCGACGCACGCCCGGTACGCACGGGAGGCCCAGGCCCAGAAGTAATCGTACGGGCTGATCCCGTCCTCGCACACCGCGGCCCCGTCGATCAGGCCCCCCAGGTAGGAGTTGAGCCACGGCCACAGCGCGGGGTCGCCGTCGGCCGCCGGCTGGACGGCGCGCACGCGGGACGTGTTGACGATCTTCCGCCCGTCGGGAAGGGTCGCCACCTTGTTGGGGTCGAAGAGACAGGGAGCTGCGCCGTCGACCCGCTTCGCGTTCTGGATGTGGAAGATCGCCTCCTCGACCTCGGACAGCGGCGCTCCCTTCTTCGGCTTGGTCGAGAACCCCATCCGGCGGAGGGCGAGAGTCACCGAGTCCTGGGTTTCCTTCAGACCGTACCCGGTGTTGGTGCGCCAGAAGTTCTGGCCGTCGTAGTGGAAGTCGACGAGCGACTCGGCGACGCGCTTGGTCTCGAAGTCGGACACGAACGCGTTCCCGAGGATCTCACGCCACGACACGAACCCCTTGCCGGCCCGGTCGGAGAAGCAGATCATGCCGTCGGGCTTGACGACGCACCCCTCGCGGTCGATACCATCATCGATCCAGAAGAGCGGGCCGCGCGACTCGAGCTTGAACTCGCCCTTCCACCGGCCGGGGAAGCGGCGAACGACCTCGTCCGCCACGGTCTCGATCGGGATCTCGAGGTCCGACGCCACGTACCCCTTCTCGTTGTAGGCACGGAACAGGGCGGTCTGGACCGCCGACACGGTGAGGGTGGGCCCGACGAGCTTCCACCCGCGCCCGATCTCGAACAGCTGGTTGGGCTTGCCGGACGTCTCGTCGAACCCCGGGAACAGCTTCACCGCGTTCACCGTCTTGAAGACCTGGCGAATGAACCGCTCGGCGACGTCGGGAGTCACCGGCACGGGTTCCGGGAATGCCCAGACGAGACGGAGGTGGCCGGAGTAGGAGGTGCTGAAGAACGTCGGGTCACCGCCCTTGCCCTTCACGAACCCGATAGGGTCCGCGCCGGCGGGGCTGTCGTAGTCCGCGATGACGCCGTGGACGAGGGCGACCGGGTTGCGGTCGTGGACCCGGACGGACGGGTTGAGACCCTCGACCATCGTGATGAACGCGTGGCGGGTCTTGGGATCGGAGGACCACAGTCGGAACGCGGACTTGGTCTCGGCGGCGTCGGCCGGGATGTTGGGGACGAATGTGAGAGGCTCGATTTGGGAGGCGTCTTCGGAACGAAGATTCGGGACGGCGAAGAATTTCATGGGCAGCAGGGAAGAAGGAAGCAGGTTTCGGGGCGCGGGTCAAGGAGGATCACTTGGTGTACTTGCCGCAGACGTGGCCCTCGGCGTCCAGCGGCAGGTCCGGGATCCACGACGGGGCGGTCTTCATGATCGCCAGCACGTCGGCGAGGCACTGCTCCGCCCGGTCCGCGTCCACTTCGATGACGACTTCGTCGTGGACGTGCAACACCACGGGGTACCCCGCCTCCTCGATCCGGAGGATGGCATCACACATCACGTTTCGCGCCAGTTTCTGCGCTGCGTTCTCGACGAGTACCCCGTGCCAAGGGCGCATGTCCGCGTACCCGCGTCCTTTCAGCACTTTGCAGACGAGGCTGCCCCCCTCGTACCGGATGTTCCGGTACTTCAGCTCTGTCCCGTCCGGCATCTTGAACACGCAGGTTCGGTCCGGACTGGTCCGGCCCTTCGTCACCGCGGCGACCAACCGGTCCCATAGCTTGCGCACCTTCGGGAACTTGTCCCGGAACAGTCCGACCCACCGCTCGGCCTCCTCCAGCGGGATGCCGCCGATCTGTGCGACCTTGCCGGCCGACGCCCCGAACTGGACACCGAGGCCGATGGTCTTGGTGCCTTGACGGAGTTCCGGGTCGCCGGTGCGGAGCGGTCCGCGGTCGCGATCCCAGAGGCCGAACATGATCGCGAGCGCCTCGTAGAGGTCGTCGGTCCGGGCGATCTCGGCGAGAGCCTCCTTGTCGCCTGCGAGCCACAGGGTCGTGCGGACTTCGATCTGCGCGAGGTCGACCACGACGAACTTCTTGCCCGGACCTGCGACGAACAGCTCGCGGAAGTTGACCCCGAACATGGGCTTCTTCGGCAGGTTCTGGAGATTGATCCCGCTCGCGTTCTCGTTTTCGCTGCCCCCACCCGACGAGAACCGGCCGGTGTGAGCTCCGAAATAGTTGATGGACGGGTAGTACCGCCCGTTGAAGATCTGCTTCTCGAGGTTCTGGAGCTTGAGGTGGAACGTGTTCGCGCGCCCGACATTCCGGTAGCACGAAAGCCACGTGTGGTTCTTCTCGTGCTCGTCGAACCAGGCCTCGGCAGCCGGGTCGTTCTTGGCAAGCGACTTCGGAGGCGTAAGCCCGTGCTTCCGGCACTCCTCGTCGAATGCCTTCCTGGACTTCAGCTTCGCGTGTTCGGTCCACGGGATTCCGGATTCGAGCTCGAACTTGATCGTGCCCATGTCCTCGATCGACTTCCGCAGCGTCGCTTCGTCCACGGCGATCCCACGCCGGCACATGATCCGGGTGTGGCGGGAGATCCGGCGCTCGTGTTCAGGCCACGTGTCGGACAAACGCTGCCACACCTTCAAGCACCACTCGGCGTCCATCAGGGCGTACTCCTCCACCTCCTTGCGGAACTCCGGCGTCATCGTCGCCCAGTCGAAGCCCTGCATGTTGTCGCGGGTTTCCTTGGACAGCTCGACATCGAACAGGTCCTTGACGGCGTTCTTGAGCGATCGCCGGATCCCGTGGTACGAGCACAAATCGAGAGTGCAGTCCCATGCCGCGTAGGCCACGAGAGGGTAGTGGCCCTTCCTGACGAGTTCGAGGTAGAGGCCCTCGTCGAAGGAGGCATTGTGCGACAGCACGTGCGCACCTTCGATCAGCGACCAGTCGAAGTCCTGCGGGTGACCGACCCATCGGATCCCGTCATCGGATACGGCGGACAGGAGGTACGCGTCGAACTTCGGGTGGTTGTAGTAGCCGCGGTTGCCGAGCTTGGTGATGGTGCATTCGTCGTCGTAAAAGGATTCCCAGTCCAGGGCGATTGTTCGTTTCGTCATAGCCCAGGATGCAGGAAGGGGGTCAACCCCTCCTGCACCCTCCGGCTAGGGCGAACCGTCAGGCCTTGAACCTCTCGAGGTAGCGGTCGACGAAGACCAGCGCGGGCACGGCACCGCGGGCCGGCGAGGTCTCCTGCCGCTCCGGCCCGAAACGGACCGGGTGGCAGGTGATCGCCTTCGACCCACCGTTGCACTCGCGGGGAGTGGTGGATCCGGTCCAGCGCGGGGTCTTCACTCGGCACCTCCTTCCGCTGCGGCGTCCTCGATGTCCTGCGCGATAGCGGACAGCGGGAGGCGCTCGGGTGGCAGGGCTTCGGAAGCCGCGCCCAGCACCGTCATCTCGGTGCGGAGGATCAGCTCCTGACGCTCGAGATCAGCCTTCGCCTCCGCGATCGCCGGGAGGATCTCCTCCTGGATCTGGCGGGCGCGGCGGAACACGAAGTCGTGCGGGCTCAGGTGCATCTCGCTCACTGGGCACCCCCCTTCAGGTTGGCGATGAACTTCGCCACCGCTTCGGGAACCGTGTTGCGGGTCATGCCGAGCTGCGGGATGTGCCACTTGTACTTGGCCGACGACTTCTCGACCGACTGGAAGTTCCAGAGGACGGTGGAGAGATCGAGGCCCGGGTTGGTCGCGGCAAACGTGGCCACGCGCTTGAACGTGGTGTCGTACCCGAACGACTGCGCGGTCAGCTTGGCGAGTGCCCAGTTGGAGCCGTCCAGGTCGTACGGGAACGCGCCGAACACGTCGTCCTCGCTCAGGAGGCAGTCCTCGGTGTGGCCGAGGAGCAGCACGAACTCCGCGAAGTGGATGATCTCGAATTCGCTGTCCGCCTCGAGGGCGCGGGCCTCCTCGACGGTCTGGGCGAAACGCGGGCGCTCGTCGGAGCCGTACGGGATCTTCTCCTTCCAAGACTTCTTGGCGGAGACGACCACGGCGGGCACCTTGACGTCCGGGTTGTACAGGACGAACTCCTTGCCGATCGAGATCTGGCCGGGGTTGCCAGGAACGTCGGACGACATCTTCTGGGCAATGTTCATCCGGGGGATGTCCAGGTCGTTCGCCTCCAGCTGGCCGTCCAGGGTGGGGGCGGCGGTGTTGGAGGAAAGGCGGGTGTCGTCGTTGGTGGTGAGGGTGGCGGTTTCGCCACCGAAGGTTTCGGTATGCATGGTTTCTGTGTCTGTGGTTTGCGGCTCGTTTCTGGAGTGCCTTGCCTTCTGGGTATGGAGAATCAATAGTACTGGTCCTGGAGTTCGGACAGTCGGGACGGAAAGCAGCCGTCGCGTTCGCACTTCTCGGAGTCGCGCGTGGAAGCTACCGCGACTACCAGATCGTCGACGTTGTCGTTCCCGTACTGGCACCAGAGCCGGAGCAGATCGACTCGGCCAAACGAGCGGCGCTGGTCGATCAGGTCGCCACCGTAGTAGAAAGCCTCCAGCTCTACGAACTCCGACATCAATAACAGGCAGCGTTTCTCAGTCTTCATCGTCGAGGTCTCCGTTGACAGGTTTCAGGGAAAAGCGTTCGGGCTTGCGGGTCAGGGCTCCGAACATCTCGAGGCCCTCCTCGAACTGGCGGACCGCGTCCTGCTTCTGGCCCCGGGGAGCCTTGGCGGAAACGATCTTGGTCAGGCCCGAGAGCGAGAACGTAGCAGCTTTGAGCAGCTCGTCAATCTCGAATCCGCATCCTTCCGCAAATTCCTTCAGCGCGACCGGATCGGAGATCTCGCGGGGCGACCCCATCGACTTGATGACGTACCCGGGGAACCTGCCGTCCCGCATCGCGACTTCCTTGGCCCTGTACTTGACGCCGCTCGCCCACTTTTCGGCGATGTCGGCGAGAGGCAACATCCGCGACAGGGTCTCCGGATCATCGATGTCGGAACCGTGGATCGAGCCTTCGGGAGGCAGGGCCCCGCCGGCGTCGTACCGCTTGACCACGTCGAACACCAGGGCACCGAGCGCGGGGCAGCGGTTCTCCATGCCGTGGATGCAGTACCGGCACTGGTCGCCAGGCGTCAGGAGTTCGAGCGGGATGTCGCCGTTCTGCGCCCAGATCCTCCGGACGTACGCGGCCTCCATGATCAGCTGGCCGACCGTCTCGATGTACTCGGTGAGATGCTCGCGGACGTACCACCCGGACGGCGTCTCGTGGCGGGCCGGGACCGAGAAGAACCCGTAGATCTTGTCGACGAACGGGAACATCTGGAACACGCCGACGGCGTAGGCCATCGACTGGAGGTTCTCCGGCGGCGAGTCGATGTGCGACACGCCCGACTTGTAGTCCCCGAGCAGGCAGTACTCGCCGGCGATGTCGACCACGTCCGCGGTGCCGAAGGTCTTTACGCACCCGAGATCGATCTGGAGCCTGAGCTCCTGGTTCTTGTCGAGGGGTCGGCCCGCCAGGTTCTCCACCATCTCGCGCGCCTCGGCCATGTCGGCCTTGCACTGGAGGTAGATGTCGTGCTCGTCCTCGTCCAGCAGTTCGGACGGGTCATCGTTTTCCAGCGCCCAGTGAATCCGGTCGCCCTTCTCGGACGCGGCGGACTTGTTGCCGTGGTTCTTGAAACCGCGGCACTGCTTGAGGCTCTTCAGACCGGACGGACCGAACTCGCTGTGCGGGCGTTCGGCGCAGGTCTCCTTCTCTCCTTGTTCGTTCGTGGCCATGTGTCAGTGTTCCAAATCCATACTCGCTCGGATAGCTTCGCGCAAGGTTTTTCTCGTGGTGCTTCCCTCTTTCCGGGTCCACACGCTCCAGCACGGGTACTTCCCGTCCATCGTCACGGTCGCGCAGTACCGGAAGTCCCGGTTGTGCTCCTCGAACCAGTCGAGCATTTCGGTGTCGGTTGGTACCGGCGGGAGAGGGGCGTCTTCTCCGGAAAGACTCTCCCGTTCCCCCGCCAGCACCAGAAGGTGGTCGAAGTCGCACCGCGCACACCCGCCCGTCGGCAGGTCCAGGTCGCAAACGCACTCCGCGAGGTCGCGGTGGTAGCGCAGCGTGTCAATCAAGGTGGTACTCACAGTCGGTTGTGTCTCAGAAAATGTTCGGCGTCGGCGATGCGCCGGTCCAGGGCTTCGGCCTTCTCGGGGTGTTCGTCGGCCCAACACCGGCCGCGCTCGTCGTACCACCGGTTGGTGTCGGACCGCAGCTTGTACAGATACCGGAGGGCGTCGTACAGCCACCAGGCCGGGACGGAGTATGTAGCGGACTGGTCCTGTGTCATGGCTTTTCGAGGGAGTCGACGAACCGGGAGAAAGGGGACGGACGGGACGGCCGGTTCTTGATGCGGCACCGCTCGACGAAGGACTCGTGCTCCTTCCTGGCCGCCTCGGCCGCGGCCTTGGTCGTGGCTGCGGCGGCGTTCCGTTCGAGGAGGGCTGCGATTCTCTGTTGCTGGGCGGTCACTGCTCCACCTCCTTCTTGGCAAGCTGTGCGGCGAAGATGCGCGCGCACGGAACGCACTCGTCAATGGCGTCCTGGTCATTCTCCTCGACAGCCCGCAAGAGCTTCTGTCCGAGGATCTCCGCGAACGAGACGCGGAGGTTGTGCTCGGGCTTCTCACCCTTGAAACTCGACGGGGAGTAGTACAAGACCTCCGGAAGCTCCTCGCCGTCGGCCGGTCCGTACACGGCGACGCCGTACTTCCCGCCGCGGTACTCGGTGTGGTGATGCGCTAGCCGCTTCGCCTCCTCGAAGGTGGGAGCAGACCCGAGCGGGTACGAGTGTCCGTTGATGTCGTCGTATCGGAAAGCGTGCAGGGAGTAGGTCATTGTCCTTGGTATTTGTCGAGCTTCTGGAAGGTGACGACGGAAGGGAACTCGGTCCAGAGCGTCGAGTCGTTGGCGGTCGGGTTGCGAAAACTCCAGGCGGCACTCGCCACGCCGAGGTAGAGAGCGGCGAGGAGCAGCAGGACGGATCCGATGAGCGAGAGGTAGAGGCGGATGAGTTCCATGTCGCGGTGATCAATACACGGACTCGGCACCGCCGTCCAGCAAATTCGACAGGTTGCCCATCTTTTTCCGGAGCGACTCTCCGATCGATTCCTCGATCGTACCCTCCGCGATCAGGACGTGTTGCACGCACGGCGTCATCATCCCGTTCCGGTACACCCGGCCGAGGGTCTGGACGAGCTCGACCAGGTTGAACGACGGGGAGATCAGGGATGCCCGGGGGAACTCACCGCGCACGTCATGGAGCGACACGCCGGCCCCACCCGCCGCGATGTTGGCCACGATCACGCGGGCCTCATCGGACTGGAACCGCTGTACCTCGTGCTCGCGCTCCGCCGCCGACTGACCGCCGCGGATGAAGGCCGCGTCAGGGAGGGCTTCCAGCAGCGCGTCGAGCGAGGCCTTGTAGTTCACGAAGATCGCGACACTCTTGCCCTCGTCCAACAGGTCGGCGGTCATGTCGATCATGTGCTGGATTTTCAGCATTTCGGCGGTCTGCCGCGCTTCCGACATTTCGAGGAGCATCGCCGTCGACTCGAGCTGCTCGGGCTTGAGGTGCTTGTAGTCGGACGGGTCGATCTCGAACGCGTCCATCGCGGCGTCGTAGGCCTTACGCATCTCGGCCCCGAAGTCGAGCGGGTCGGACAGCACGAGGTTTCCCTGGAACGCGGACGGTAGGTCGGCGACGGTGAGACGGACGGCCTTGGGCACCGCGCCTCCGAACAACGCCTCGTGGATCTTGAGGAGATGCTTCTTCGCCCCCGGCTTCCAGTTCCGCCACGGATCAAGAAAGCAACCGTGCTTCCGGAGCCAGGTCTCATACGTCGGGATCCCGGGTTTCCGGATGCGGTCGGAGTGGAGACCGAGTGCCAGACCCAATGCCCGCATGTCGGGTGCAGCAACGGCGGCGGTAGCGGAGAGGTTGAGGGTCGCAATCCCCTGGTTGGTCGCAGCGATGTGCATCGCCGCGGTCTGGCTGCGCGGGTTCTTCAGCTTGTGGCACTCGTCGAAGATCAGGAGCGTGTCGGGCGGGACGTTCCACGAGAACATCTTCTTGTTCTTCTTCGACAGCCACTTCGTCGACCCGTTCCGGATCTTCTCGTAGTTGAGGACGAACAGGGGTTCGACGCCGGCGTCCTTGAGCTCGCGGCCCCACGACGGGATCACGATCTTCGGGCACACGATGCCGACCGGCCGACCGGAAATCGCGGCTACATGACCGGCTACCACGGTCTTGCCGAGCCCGGTCTCGGACGCGTCGAGCGCGGATCCGTGGGTGGCGAGCGCGGCGAGCAGGGTGTCGCGCGCCCGCTCCTGCGCGGGGTACAGGGTCTTCACGTGTCAGCAGGTGACGGTTGGCTCGTACGGGCGCGGTGTCAGAGGACCGAAGTCGTGGCCAGGCACCGGAGCGTACACGGGAATTGACGGTACAAAAAAGCTGCGGAGCTCCGCGTACTCTTCCGGCGTGAGGCTGATCACTTTTCCGGAGGAGAGATGGATTGCCGGCGCGGTCGGGCCGCGTAAATTGAAGGTAGCGTACGGAGGTGTCATAGATCGATCGGAGTTGCAGTCCACCCGGCAGCCTTCGTGCGCCACCCGGTCTTCGAGGACTCTTGCCACTCGGCCAATGCCTTGTCGCGAGCCTTCGCGGTCTCGTACTTCGAGGTGAATTCACTTCTCCAGTTGTACGGCGGACCGCCGAGAGTGAATCGGATCGCGAACCGCTTCCGCCCCTTGCGGCGGAAGTGCTTGGGCTCGTCAGACGAGCCCGCGGTGGGCGAGGTGGTATAAGAGGAGTGCATCAGCGGTCTTCAGGGTTACCTTGTTTCTTGGGAAAAGTTTGACAGCGAGATCCTTGAGGTCCCGCTTGTGGGCGGCCTTGCCCTTCGCGGTCCGTGGCCGCCGCGGGAGGTCGAGGTGCCGCTGCCAGGACACGGGAGCCGGGCGGGCGATGTTGGTAATACCCGCCCCGACCAACCCCATGCGGGCGGCCGAGTCCGCTCCCCCGAACTTGAACGCGGAGGAGGCTGGCTGGGCCTCACCAACATACCCGCCGACGAGCTCGACGACGGCACGGATGTTTGGAAATTGTGAACGAATGTTCACCAGAAGTTGATGCAGCGCGATCATTCCAATCTCGTTTTCGAGATCGTCCGGCATCCGGGCCGTCGAGGGGTTCCAGGGATCGTCTCCCCAGGCAATGCCCCCCGACAGCCCGGGGTCGATCGCGATGATTGCGGCCATGCCCCGGGTCTGTACCAGGGCGTGGCCGGAGCGTCAACCCGCCGCACCCTGGTTGTAAGCCTTGCAGGCGAGTTGGAAGTGGGCGAGCCAAGTCTCGAACGAGACTCTTTCGCCGGCGACCATGCGGCGCTGGGCGCGGTATGCCCGGACGAGATCGACGAGCCGGGGTCCGGCGCGGACGATCTGGAACGAGACCTGGTCGGGTTTGACATGGCGGCGGCACCCGGTTCGGGGCACCCTGGCGTATCGTGGTCGGTATGTGGTGGTCATGGTCAGAGAATGATGTCGTGTCCGAGGTGCTTGATGATCTCGACGAGGGCATCTTCGGTCGTGAAGTTGTCGCCACCGTAGCAGTGGGCGACAGGCTTCAGTTCGATCACCAGCTCGCCATCGAAGAAGATCTTGAACCCTTCCGCCCACGAGGTCCCGCAGGTCTCGCAGTCGTAAGTGTCGGAGGTGTGCTCGAGCGTGATGGTCATCGGAAGATCGGAGGGTGGTTGAGGTACACGCGGCGGGCGCGCTGGATCGTGGTGAGGGAGGCGCGCACGTCGTCAGCCAAGTGGAACGGCGAGAACGTGTCGCGGCACAGTTCATGCCCGCAGAGTTCGATCATGACGTCAGACATGATGCCACAGTCGCAGAACGACCGCTCGCCGGACTCGACCCGGTCGAGCAGTGCGTTCAACTCGCTGTCCCAGTACGACGAGTACTCGCCGGGTACGAGCCAGACGGACGGGTCGGTGATCACGGACCACCAGCGTTTCAGGGTGTCTTTCATGGCAGGAAGAACTGGACGATCCAACCCATGAGAAGGGCGAACGCGGGTGTGACAATGGAGATCGCGACGCACTCGACCAGCGAGTACTTCGGCGCGTCGTCCGGCTTCTTGCTCGGTGTGGCGAGCGTCAGGTAGGACACGATCAGGGAGATGCCGATGGCCTGGGCGAGACCCAGGACCGGCAGCCCGAACGTGGAAACGACGAACCACAGCCAAAGTTTGGACAGAACGAACCCGCGCCAGATCGGCGACAGGATCAGGATTGCGAGAGATGCGATGGCTTTCATGTCGGTATCAGGTGGTCGGAAGGTTGGAGATGAGATCCTCGGCAACCAGGATGCCGTCGCCGTGTGCGGGTGCCCACTTGTCGACGCGGTGCCGGAGCATGGAGAGGAAGAGGATCTCCCACGGGCGCGAGGCATTCGGGAACACCCGGACCAGCCTCCGGTCCCCGCGGTACCGCTCGGGCTCGAAGGTGAGTACGGTGCCCCCGTCGGCGCGGATGGTGCTGACGGGTACGATGATCTCGGGCTGGGCTTCGTCCAGGCGAACCGGGAAGAAGGTCTTGCGGCGTGTGCGTGTAGTCATTGGAGTTGGTTGAAGAGGGTGATCGCGCGTTGCAGCGGGTACTTGTCGGCACCGACCGCGATGAACTGCGATTCGGTCCCGTACTGATACCAGTCGGACTCGGAAAGTCCAGAAAAATCGATCGCGGAATCGAGGAGTTCGAGTAGGTCGGAGACCTTCGCCAGCGTCTGGCGGTTGGACTCCGTGATACCCGGTTCAGCTTGCAGGATTCTCGGGATGGGGTTCATGGCGCGGCGGGGAGAACGGTGACCTGGTCGAGGCGGTACGCGGCCGAGGAATGGGTGGTGACGATACCGGATTCCGATACCGACTCGACGATCGAGGTGAACTCGTACGGCTCGCCCGGTCCGTCGGCGTCGACTACCAGGACACGGTCTCCGGGTTGGATAGATGGCTCGGATTCCCACCACTCCGCTCCCGGGATCACATCGCTCAACGGTTTGCCGTCCCGGCGCACGCGCTGGTACGCCAACTTGGTGTCGACGCCTTGGATACGGGCTGCTTGTTTGAGACACATTTTTTCTCCGTCAAGGATCACCCATGTGCAAGAGCGGCGGTTCGACGCTTGCTCTGACCGGGTTGCCCACCGGCAGTTAGAAGGACAATAATCACCGTCGTTGTCCACCCGATCGAGCGACAGGCCTTCGGGCCGATCGCCCATGTCGCTCAAAAACGTGTCGAAACTTTCCCGCCACGACTCGCATACCTGGATACCTCGCCCGCCGTAGCTATGGTATCCGGGGTCTGACTCGTTATAGCAACGGGACAGCATCTTGCAGTACGTGCTGTACAGAGGATGGGCGTGCCGCGGAGTCGCAAACCCGCGGCAGGTACACGTCGACGTCTGTCGGATTCCGGAAACGGATAGCTCCTTGATGTCGCCGCAGCTCGGGCATTCTACAATCAATCGGCGGTATGAGCGACCGTTCACGCGACGTGAAGACGCTTCGCCCAGAACCCTGTACGACAGGCCGGGCTCATTGATCCAATCAATCTTGGCGGGCATGGCGTCTTTCCAGGTTGGAGCTGTGAAACGGAAGGTCGTGGAGCGAGGCTGGAAGATTCCCGTCGGCAATCGCGGATTCGGTCCAGATCCATCCGGCGACATTGAACAGTACGGCACCGAGGTGATCTTCTGATTCATCACCTTCTGATGCCGCCAATAGATGACGCATGGCTGAGTCAAAATACCTGGACAAAGGCAAACCACGCATCCAATTTGGAAACCCGTCCGCGTCCGGATACTTCGCCTCGCCGTCCTCGTACCTCTTGGCAAGCCGGCGGATGGCTTCGGGCGGGATGCGGGACGGCAGGCCTTTGCCGGCGCAAGCGTCGCGCACGGCTCCGGTTTCGAATTGGGATCGGGCTCCCGTGTCGGGCAGTGTTTGTGGTGTCATTCGGTCCAGAAGTTGAGGGTTTTGAGAAAGGCTTCGGCGCGTTGCGCGGCGGTTGCGTGGGCGATACGGGCGAGACCGGCGAAGTCTTCCGGGTAGCACGGGATGTACCCGACCAGGCCCTCGTTGCAGATCTCCTGCAAGTGGCGGCCGTAGGTGACGTGGGTAGACTCCGGCAGGGTGTTGAAAGCCTCCGCCATTGCGTTGAGGTCGTTGAGGTAGTCGGGGATCATGCCCCACTTGCCATCTGCCCTGCACGCGGTGTACTGAATCGTGTCCGGCGTGAACTTGGTCCACCCACACGCTTTGGCGATCGCGATCCGCTGTTCTTCAGGATGCATGGTCGTCGGCGGGGTCGTGGTTGGTATTGGCGTCGGCGAGATCCCCCATCGCGGAGTAGACGGCGTCGGGGTGGAACCCCCACGCGACGAGGGCCGGGACAATCGTCTTCTCAAGGACGTCAGTCACGTTGAAGTGGTCGCCGGCGACCGAGATCGAGATGATCGGCGGGGCGAACCGGGCGGCCGGCTCCGATGGTTTCAGGATGATCTTCATGACGCCGCGATCCCTACACGAGGATCAGCCGGTCGTCCAGAAAAATCGACGGTCAGTCCGAATTTTCTTCGTCGTCCTCCTCGTCATCCCCGACCTCGACCGACACGACCTCGGCATCTAGGACGCGTGGTCCTTTCGACAGCGACTCGAGGCGAATGGTCAGGTTGGCTCCGTCCGAGAATCCCTTCTTTCCGGCCGGCCGCCCCGGCTTCGGGCCGATGTCCAGCAGCTGCGCGGCCAGGTTGGCCAGGACCTTGAACTCGGAAATCTTGGTCGGCTGCGGGATCGGGGAATTCTGGAGGGCGGTCGCGATCTTCTGGAGCATCACGTTCCGGAAGACGTCCTCCGCGGTACCGACGGGCACGAGCCGGGCGAACATCTCAGCAAGCGTCTCGCCCTCCTTCTTCGCGATGGCCAGGGCCTGCGGGGCCGCGTCCATCGGGAGAGGGGGCGTGCCCGAGACACCGGGTGCCCGGCCCTCCGCAGCGTCCTTCCGCCACTTGCGCAGGGTCTTCGGGTCGAGACCCATCGCGCGGCACACCTCCGCCGGGCGTTCGCCCTTGGCCAACATGCGGAGGGCCTTCTTGCGAACGGACAGCGGGTGGGGTTTTGAGGGTTGTGGCATCAGTCCAAGGGGTCGTACTCTCCGCGGATGTATTGCTCGGCCAGCTCTTCGAGGTCGCCCTCGAGATCGAGCCGGTCGCACAGGGCGTCGAGATGCAGCATCCCGACGCTCTCGCCCTCTTCTTCAAAAGCCTCGCGGGCTTCCTCAAACAAGCTCTGGCTCCGCACGAACAAGGTCAGGAACAAAGTTTCAGCTGTCACGGTTCGACTGTATTGGTGGGGGTGTCGGTCGTCAAGCCCGCGCGGCACCTGTTGAGTTCTGTATCGTAGTGGTGCAAGGTGCGCTCCAGTTCCTCACGCGAGCATTTCGCAAATGCACCAGTCGTATGGTTGACGCGGATCAGAGCAAGCAGAAGACCTGCCAACCGAACGACTGACTGATGCTTATCTTCAAAATCAAGAAGTCTCTTGACGACGTCCGCGGCGAACAACTCGCGTTCACCACCGGCGGTTCTTTCCCAAATTTCGCCGCCGCGATTCATGTACTTCGGACGAGGGGACCCGAACATCAACGCAAACTTGACAGCCGGGGTGGGAGCGACCCGGTCGAGTTCCTTCCAGTCCGCGATCATCTGCTCCCGCGTCCTGCCGGGTCCTTCCAGGCAGTCGGGGTCTTGTTCGGGTTGGTCACTCATTGTCGTCGGATTGTACAACGCAGTACGTTTTGGTTCTCCCGCAGCCGAGCGTCCAGACGACCTTCTTGACCTCCGGCCGACCCTCGTCGCCGCGGTGGTCGAAGGCCTTGACGATGTGGTCGCCGTGCTCGTCCTTGAACTTCTCAAGGAGCTTGATTAGTCCGGATACCCTCACGCCAAACCCCCTTTCTCCCACTTCGCCACCGCGAAGTGGACGGGGGATCCGATGCGCACGCAGTACCGGTCGAACTCGCTGCTCCCGGACCACATGCCGGTGTCCAACCATCCGTGCGTCAACAAGGAGTATCCGGCCACATCCTCATTGAAAGTGCGATCGGTACACCCCGGCAACGGCCCGTGTCCGGCATACACGAACCCCGCGGGAGGAGACGGGAGTTCGGTCGGACATTCAGGAAACGGGATTCGGGAGACGAGGTCGCGGGAGCACTTCGTGCGGCGATGCACCTGACCGGTGTTGGTGATCGAGTCGAGTCCGCGCTCCTCGTCGATGATCGTGAACGAGTAGAACGCGTCGCCGCCCGCCTCGGTCACGATCGCGACCCGGCCACCCCGGGTCAGGTAGGCACCGCCGACTTCGATCTTCAGGGTCTCCGGTTCGCTGGTAGGGACCACGGCGACTCCGTGCATCACGAAATCGAACACCTTGTCCGCGACAAGCCGGGCTGCCTCCTGTTCAAACAATTCATCGAGCGATGGCTGTTCGCCTGCCAGATCATCCAGGGCCCCGTCGAGCTTGGCGGCGGCCAGATCGATCCTACCTTGCAGATCCGACGCGCGGGAGGCGAGGGCCGAGACCATTTCCGGGATCTTGGCGCGGAGCGGTGAGTCGCTGACGGAACCGTCGTCGCACGTGAACACGTCGTCCCCGAGGTAGATCGCGGCACGGTCGAGGAGGTCCCGGTAGTATTCGGTGTTGCGAGCGTTCTGCGCGGCGACAGCCTCCCATAACGACACGTCCCGCTTCAACCGCCGGATCCCGGGGAGTATGGCGGAGTACACGTTGTCGCCGAGCACGAGGCCAAGTTCATGACCAATGGCCTGGGTGTCGAGTTCCTTCGTGACCTCCATCATCTCGGCCTTCCAGCGGCGGAGGTGTTCGATCTCGGACTCGGGAACGACGACGTGGCCTTCCGGGAGTTCGGTGACGGTGATCGTGAACGGGTTCGGGAACGGGAACGGGTACGGGCGAAGACATCCGTCGGAATGGACGAAGACCTTCCAGGTGCGTGGTGTTTGATTCATGGTGGCGGTGGCTGTATCAGGATGCGGGGTTGGGGTCAAGGATTTTTCTTGATGTCGTCGCGGAGAACTCGCCGAAGTACTTGACTTCGGCGGCTCGCCTTGCAGCTACCGCATCTTTGAATTCGGTGAATAGGCCGAGGTGGATGGTCTTGCCTCCGTCGCATATGCCCGCCCACCACTTGCCGCTCGCCTTGTCCCGACAAACACCAGTGACGCCAGAAGTATTGTATTTGCTGATACCTACGTTGCGCCGGTTTTCCGCGTGAGTCGCAAAGCGGAGATTTGACCACCTATTGTCAGAACGTACACCGTTGATGTGGTCGACCTGGAACGGAGGGAACGCACCGGTCATCGCTAAAAACGCGAGACGGTGCTCGTAATACAGTCGACCGTCGACCCGAATCTGGCGGTGGCCATAAGCATTGGGCGTGCCGGCGGTGGTGCCGATGAGGGCGCGGCTACTAGCCTGGATTCTCCATGTGAAGAGGCCGGTCTCCGGATTGTAGTCGAGCACTTCGTCGAGTCTCTCTTTCGTAAGCATGGCGTGAAACAGAACACCCGCGGGGATCTTGAAGTCACGCCCGGCTTTCGCCGGCAACAAGATCTCCCGCGGGAGTTGAAAATTTCAGGGGGTGGGGGTCAACCGGCGTGATCAGTCGACAGGCGGACCTTACACGACGCCCCGAGGCTTGGCAACCCCGCAGTCGACCTATACCGTACCGGCATGGATGCTTCCGATTTCCCGCTCTTTCCAAACGAGGACGGGTCCAACCCAGAGCTCGAAGGCCGACTCGCCAAATGGGTTCCGACGTTCGACGAGGAGACCGGAGCATGGGTCTCCGGCGATCTGGCTTTCGACGACGTGGCTTCCGAGATTGAACTGGCGCTACTGGTCTTCCGGTGGGCGCACACGCCCGAGCAGCGGGAGGCGGCCTTCTGGATGTTCGCGAAACTTGCGTGGCTGAAGGGCGACATCTCGACCCAAAAGGACCTGTTCACGTACAGCCCGTGGGCAGCTGTCCAGATCCAGGACTACTGCACATATCGCTTCCTGGCCGTCGGTGGTGCATCGAACTCCGGCAAATCCCACACGCTCGCCGCCTTCTCGATTGCGAGCTGGATGTCGGACCCTAGCGAGACGCTCGTGCTTCTCACATCGACGAGCATTAAGGACTCGAAGAAGCGTGTATGGAAATCAATCGATACCCTCCTCTCGCCACTCATCAAGGCGAAGCTGGCTCCGACGAAGATCAGGGCTGACGGGAGCGCCCCGTTCAACAGGACGGACGGTACGATCTTCGATGGGGCGGGCCTCTTCATCATCGCCGGGGCCGTCGGGAAAGAGCGCGATGCGGACTCGAAGTTGATCGGGGTGAAAGCATCGCCGGAGCTCCAGACTCTGCGCGACGGCACAGTCGTCTCCCGCCCACGCCTCATCATCGGGGCCGACGAGTTGTCCGAGCTGTCCCCGGCAATCCTATCAGGCCTCCGGAACCTGCGCTCGCAGCAACCGCTTTTCGTCGGTCTCTCCAATCCGTCGTCACCACTCAATCCGTTCGGTGAGCTTTCCGAACCGGCTGGCGGGTGGGACAGCGTGAACCTTCTCGAAGACGACTCGTGGGAAACGAAAGCAGGAGGTCTATACCGGCGCTACGACGGGACGAAGAGCCCGAACATTCTGGCGGGAGAAACCATCTACCCCTTCCTCCCGACCGAGGAATCCATTCAGGAAGCGCGCGACCAGTACGGAGAAAACTCCATCGCGTTTTTGCGGTTCATCCGCGCATCGTTCTACACGGCGGGTGCAGCCGACGGGTGTTACTCGCTGGCGGAACTCCGGCAGGGCGAAGCTCTCGACCTACGGAAGATTGACTGGATCGAGGGGACCACCAAGAGAATCGCCGGGCTGGATCCGTCGCAGACCAACCTCGGGGATGGCTGCACCCTTCAGTTCGCGACCGTCGGTATCCGGAAGGATGGTGTTCCGCACATCGACTTCGACACCGAGATCCACTACCTCCACTCCGACGATACGAACGTCGCCATCCCACGGGCTTTCCAGATCGCACGGCGCGCCATCGATCTCTGCGAGAAAGAGAAAGTGACGCCGGACCGGTTCGTCCTCGACGACAGCCTAGGCAACTGGGGAGATATACTGGTAGCGGAGTGGGGTAGCGGGATCCTCCAGGTCAACTCCAACAACCGGGCGACTGACAGGCCGCTACAGGGGGGAAAGGCGGAAGCCGGCATCGGACTCGTGAACAGCGACCGGTACGTCGACCGGTCCGCGGAACTCTGGTTGGCCCCGCGGGTCCTACTCCGCAACAAACAGATCTCGAACCTCCACCCCAAGGCGGTCGAGCAAGTCACGACCCGCGGGTTTGCATACGGGCGAGGAGGTAAAGGAAACGGGGTTCGGGTTTCGCTCGAGCCCAAGAAGGTGTTCCGACAAAGGACCGGGGGGTCCAGTCCCGACGAAGCCGACACCGCATTCCTCCTGATCGACCTCGCGATCGAGCGGTTCGGACTCCTGCCCGCGGAACCACGGCAGGCGGTTCCGGTGAGTGGGTCCGGGATGTCGGATTTCTACTGGGGGCTGGCGGTCACCGCGGCTCCGGGCGACCTCCGGGCGTTCGACTTCGCCGGCCGGAACGACGACGCGTTTTTGTAACGCCTGCGCAAAATCGCAAAGAGGTGTCCGTGGGTGCGTTTCCGGGTGGTCGTCGGGCGGCGGTAGGTACTATATTCAACTGCTATGAAGTCCATATAGTAAATAAAATACCGACCCACACCAAAAAAAGGAGGAACTTGAACTGGACTGCGTATGCGTGACACTCACACATACAACTTTAAATATTTAAATAGGTATTTAAGCTGTGAATTTACTAATGAAATTACTATGCTCAAATACATCCGACTCAAAACTAAGAAAAGAAATAGGTAAGCGTCGCCGCAACTCGATAAATTATTTTCAGGGGGTAGTCGTTCACATAGATATTGAAAGCCCCCGCCCTACCACCCGGAATCACAATCGCAAAGCCCGGCCCGCCGATTTTGCTGGACGGCCGGCCCGGGATGCGGTATGGGTACCGCCGCCATGAAAAAACTGAACGAACTTCTGCGGGTCTTCGTCACCCGGGTCGCCCGTGCCGACGGGCAGTACCTCCGGATCAGCCGGGACCTGGGCGGCGCTTGGGCCCTCGAAACCCGGTACGCGCTCCAGGAGGGCAACGACCTGGAGGAAGAAGCCGAACTCCTGACCCGATCCCTCTGCGAGCAGTACCCTGACCCGGAAGAGCTGGAGCGGGCCGAGTACGAACGCCTCCGTCTCAAGTTCGGCGGTGATCCGCTGCCTCCGCCCCAGCCCTCGGGTGTCTGGGTCGGGTACGAGCAGGGCTACGACGAATTCTCCCTTCTCGCAGTCTTTGAGACAGAGGCGGAAGCCCGCGCTTGGGAGAACGGGCGGAGCGGGTTCTACGTCGAGCGCGTCCCGTACCATGAACCCTGAACCCGGTCCCGGGACGCCTGAACCATGAATCCTGACAACACCCTCATCTACCACGACTCCTCCGCCGGTCTCGTGGTCCCCCTGTCGACCGTCTTCCTGGTCGTCAACTTCTACCACTACGAGTCGGAGTGGGTGGAGGCCGTCTTCACCACCCGGGAAGCTGCCGACGCGTACTGCGCGGCGTGGCAGCGGTGGATCGATTCGGAACCCGTGATCCCTTCCGGTCACGCCCCCTCCGAGGAGTGGGACCGGCACACCGAGGAAGGCAAGGACTGGTACGCCCGCGGTGAGGCCCTCGGCTTCCGGAACGGCGACGGCTGCTCGGTCCGCGAGGTGCCTCTCCTCCGCGTGTTCCCACCGCCTGCTGCGGAGGCTTGCCATCCTCCGGCTTGACGGGTATTCTCGCGCGCACATGGCATCCCGTCTCCGCCCCACCGAGGAAACCGGCACCGTCGCCGCGACCAAGCAGTCCGCGCAATCGATCGGGCCGTCGTGGACCGAGCGCGGCGGCCGGAACGCCCGCCTCGCCATGCGCGACGCGATCCGCCGCGGCGATCGGGAAGCCGCGATGTCGATCTCGATGGTGGCCGAGAAGGCTGGGCTGCCCGCCCAGGCCTCGATCGGTTCCTACGAGGCCCGCACCGCCGCCAACCTCCTGGGGCGTCAGGCTGCCGGACGTCTGATGTCGGAACAGCAGGCGGCGCTTGATGCGGGACGCGCGGGAGTTGGTCAGACCACCCCTCCCGCACAGGGTGGGACCTCGAGTGTACTCCTGCCCGACGGCCGGACCTACGTCCCCGGGAAGGGGATTGCCCTGCCAGGCGGGCTGTTCCAGCAAGTCTCGATGCCGCAGTACGAGCCGGGTGGTCAGTCCACCCCTCCCGCATCGGGTCAGGCGGCGACTACTCCCCCCGCTGCCGCCAACACCCAGCCCCCCGCTGCCAGCACCCCGCCGGCCCCCGTCGCCCCGGGCGCAACTCCTCCCCCCGAAAACCCGGTGACCGGGAGTGCTGTACCATCCGTTTCGGATGTCACCACGCGGTTGTCGCAGCGCGGTCGCCCGGTTCCCGGCATCGCTCTCCAGGGGCTGGCCGGACGCCAGGCCTTCGACGCGAACCTCCAGAAGTCGATCGAGACCGGAGGTCGTGAGATCTCGGAAGGCCGGTTCAACAACATGCTGAAGGAGGCCAACCGGCTCGGCGTCTCCCGCGAGCAGCTCCTCAACCGGTTGCAGGACATGGGCGGTGTCTCGCTCCCCGGCAGTGCGGTGGCCCCCGCCCCCGACACGCGGTCGCTCGACCAGCGCCTGGCCGACTACGACAAGCAGTACCTCGGCGGGACTGGCGATCTCGCCTCGATGCCCGACCGTCTCCGCACCAGTGCTGCGGCCGGCCGGCGCGCTGCTGCCGGGATGCGGACTGCAGCCGCTGAACCCGCAGCCACCCCCGCCGCGCCGGCCGCCCCGGCGGTTCAGGCAACCGCGCCCACCACGCCGGCAGCCACTCCCACCACCCCGACCCCCGCGCCCCCACGGTCGCTCGCGTCGATTCTCGGAGACCGGGCCCGCCTCACCGCCGGCAAGATGGCTGTCCGCGCGCTTCAGCCCGGGGTCAACCTTGAACGCGGTGGTCGCGCGCTTCGCCAGACGACCGCCGGCGTTGTGGAGCGACTCTCCCCGGCACGCCCGGTCACTGCACTCGGCACCGCGGCCGGTGTCTCGGTCGCTCAGTCCGCCCGCAATCTCCGCACCGCCCGCCAGACGATTGCGACCGGGGCCCAGACCCTTCTCGAACAGTCCCGTCGCAACCGCGAGTCCTGGAGACAGGCCGGCCGGGACTTCCTCGGTGCCCTGTCCGGCGGCACCTCTCCCCGCTAACACACACCATGCCCCCCGAAGACACACTATCCTACGACGGCGTGGAGGCCCAGACCTCGAACTTCTTCCGTTCGCTGACCGGCAACCAGGTCATCGAGCCGGAAGCCCAGGCCAGGATGGCGGGCAAGTTCTTCGCCGACGTGTCTCAGATCCGGGCCGTCCGGGACCGGAATGCGATGGTACCGCTCCAGCTCGAGCGGGAGAGGCTGGCACTCGACTCCGCCCGGTTCTCGCTCGAGCGCGCCCGGAAACAGGCGGATCAGGAGGATTCGTTCTCGACCCTCAACACCGACGTCGACGACACCCTCGCCGACATCATGGCCGACGACATGCTGACGCCGGAGGAGAAGGTCCAGGAAATGCGTCGGGCCGAGTTCGAAGCTCTCCGCCGGGTACCACCCACCATGTCGGGCGGGGCCTCCTGGCTGTCCAGAAAATTTGGAGCGAGTGTGAAGGCGGTCCTGCCTTCCGCAGCATCCGACCTGACCCCGGCCCAGACCATCAGCCTCTTCCAGTCCGGCGTCCCCCGCGAGATCATCGAGCGTGGCGACCCGCTGGAGATCGGGCAGGCCGCGGCCGAGATCGCCCGCCAGGCCGAGATCCGGAAAGCCGAGGCGGAGCAGCTGGACGAGCAGGCCAAGGCCAACAGGTCAGCCGCTGCCAAGTACGAGTCGGACCTCCTGTCCATCACCGGGATTGACTTCGCCACCGACCCGAACAACCTCGACGCGCAGGGGAATCCCGTGGTCGACAAGACCCGTCTGAAGGGTGGCGACGTCGCTCTAGCCAAGCTGAAGCGGGTGTTGTCCAAGTCCGCCAACCCCGAGATCCGGAAGGCAGCCTTGAGCAATGAAGCGGCAGTTCTTCGGGATGCCTACCTGAAGGAGGTGCCATCCCTCTCGACGGCACCGCAGAAAAGAATTCTTCCGCCACGGCCCTGATTCTTGTTGACGGGTCGCCCGGTTCCGTGTAGGGGTTGCGGCGACATGAACATCCAAGCAGGCAAAAAGTATCGGACCCGCGACGGGCGGGTTGTTGAAGTCAGCGACTTCACTAGCATCGGGTATCCGTTTCTCGTTACCGACGGTGTGGACGAAGTCACGGTCGACCGGGAGGGATACCGGTTCGAACCAGGCCGTCTCGACCGGTGGGACCTGGTATCCGAAATCCTGATCGCCCTCGACCCGACCCCGCAACCCGGCGAGGAGTGGGAGACCCGCGGCGGCAACCGTGTCCGGATCGTGGCGAACGACATCCCGGGCGACCAACCCATCGCCGGCCACCCGATCGACCGCGAGTTCGCACATGACGAGTCCCGGGTCTGGACTTTCTTCCCGGATGGCCGGGTGTACGGCGACACCGATGACGAGGACGATCTGGTCCGACCCCTTCCGAAGCCCGTCGTGTGGAAGGTCCGCGAGCGCGGAAAGTGGTACTCTACCTACGGCACTCTTGAGCAGGCAGAGGCGATCCGGAGTGCGAACCCCGCCTACCGCACCATCCACCCCCTCTACGAGAAGCCGTGACCCGCAACCTCGAATCCATCATCTCCGACCTGTGGTACCAGCACCCCCGCGGTGTGACCACGTGGTCGGGGTGCGCCGCGGTTGGGTGCGGTAACTCCTCCCGCGGTGGCGGCGCTTGCCGCTCCTGCTTGCAGGGTAGCTTGGCCGAAATGGTCGGATCGGATCTCGCGGCCGAGTATGTCGGCGCGATCCAGACGATCCGTCGACTCGAACATAGAATGGAGGACCTTTTGTCATGAAGACTGAAGTCAAACTGACCGACGACCTGCTGCTGACATTGGACGGCTGCGGCGACCCCGACGTGCAGGCTGCCATCGACCGGGTCCGCGAGAGGCTCGCCATCGCCGCCGACCATGGCACCCTGACGGAGGGGCAGGCGCAGTTCGTGGCGAAGGCTCTGGCCCTAGCCCGCACGTCCGGTCGTCTCGACCTCACCCGGGTCGACCTCGTGTACTGCGACGTGTGCAAGAAGCGCGCCGGGTACGCCAAGTACAAGTCGGGTCCCCGACGTGGAAAGAACAACTACGACAAACAGCTATCATTCTACGGTGTCGATCTCGGCGTGCGGTCGGTCTCGATGCGCGGGTATGCCAACTGTGGCTGCTGCCAGGATTGCTGGGACGCCGCCAAACCGGTCCTCATCCAGCGTCTGCCCGATGTTCCCGCCCAGGTCTCGAAGTTCATCACGGGGGAAGATCCCAAGTACACCCGGCATGACATCCGGTCCTGCTCGTCATGCGGGTGGGAGGGGTCTGAAAGATTGATGACCCGCCGCCGTACCTTGATGGGCGACGGCACTTACCCCGCGGGTTGCCCTGAGTGCGGGGCCGAGAATCTGTTCATGGGTCGCACGTTCATCACCACCGTTTCCGGAAAGTTTGAACTCCATCCCGTATCATGAAACACCTACCCGTAACCCTGTTCCTGATCTCCGCCGTCGGGGCCACCCTCAAGTTGACGGACAATCTTGACGCCCCGTGGGGCCTCATCGTGGCACCAGCCCTCCTGCCGGCCGCTTGGTACACGCTGGTCCTACTCTTCACCGTGGCGGTCATCGTGTCCGTGTTCCTCTTCGGGTTCCTCCTCATCCTCTGGGACCTCGTCGTCGAACTCTTCACCCCTTCCCGCCGATGACAATCGAAGAGATCGATACCGAATTGTCGCGGCTGCACGAGGAGCTGTGTTCCACCACCATGCCGGCCAACCGCCGGCGGATCCTGCACGCCATCGACAAGCTGCTCGATCAGCGGTTGGGGGTGGAGAACGCCTCTATCTACCCACCCGATCATGATTAATCGCCGCCTATCACCCGTATCGCTCCACCTCGCCTCCGCAGCCCTATGCTCAAGCGGGCAGGGGTTGGGTGTGATGGCTGGTTCTGCCTCCCCGATGGAGTTTGAATTTAAGATGGAGCCCTCCTCTACGATCTTTTGGGAAGGACCACGCAAACCAACTGTCAGAGACACTCCAAAGCAAAGCCGCAACTCTCGATGCCTTTGCGGTAGCGGGCGGAAATACAAGCGATGCTGTGGGCAGAACGCCTCTGTGGAGGCACGCGAAAAACAATCATGAACACACCAACCCACTCCGCCGCGTTGCCTCCCATGGCTGGTTCTCCGTTGCTCGAACGGATGCTTGCCCGCCATGACATGACGGAAAACCTCTACAAAAAGATGGAGGAACACCTGCCGTGCGAGCCGATGGATGACGGCATGCTGGCGCGGATGAACGCCTCGCTCGGATTCTCTGGCGACCACGCGAAGACCCGCGACTATCGCCCCTACTGCGTCCGGAAAGGATGCTCGACGATGCCCCGCATGATGCGCGATCCGAAAGGATTCCGCTGCTGGCAATGCGGCAACGTATGGGATCTTACGGAGAACAGTAGTACTGAGCCAACCGAGGGTTCGGATAACAACCCGCAATCACCCCTGATCACCTCATGAACCCCCTATCCCGATCCCGGATCGAGGCGCTCCGGAGGGACGCCGACCTGTCCCAGAACCTCCTCATCGACCACGTGCTTGGTATCATGAAGGAGGTGTCGGAGGAACTCGACAAACGCGAAGCCGCCGTGTCCAAGGAGGAACGGTGGATCGTGTTCCTGAAGAAGCAGCTGGCTTCTTTCCTGGAGCACGACCTCGCTCCGCATACCCTCCGGTATCTAGGCTACGACTTCATCGACCGGTGCCGGGAACGGTTCCCCGGTTGACGCGGGACGGGTTGTCTGCTAGCCTCCGCGCATGACCTCCGACACCGGCAGCATGCCTGCCTATGAGCCGATCGACTTCGATACCTTCTCCGCCACCCCGGAAGGCCAGCGGGCTCCCGACGATCTGTCCCGGATCCGCGCGTACGATGACAGGCTGCGGAAGGATCTTTTCCGACAGGGCTTGCTCACCCCCGATGTCGAATCCGAAATCGTCAACGCCGGTGCCGACCAGGCCCTGCGCGCCGGCCTCGTCCAGGACCCCGCTGAGTACGCCGCCCCGATCGCGACCACCACCCCCGATGAGTCCTGGGTCGCGTCACAACTCCATCGGTCCGGTGACCGCGAGAAGGCCAACGCCATCTTCAGATCCCAGGCGTTTCGCTCCCGTCCCGATACCGCTCCCGAGACTCTGGCTCGCGCCGAGGAGGAAGCAGCCGTCGACCCCGCCACCGTTAACGCGCTGACCCGCAAGGCCGTGCAGGCCGGGCAGCTCCCATTCGCGGTGGTCAACGATGACGAGGGGAACACGATCGTCGAGGTCGACCCCGAGCTCGGCCAGCTGTCCCCCGAGGAGATCGCCGATCTCGCTGACACCATCCCGGGCGGCGTCGATCCGCGAGTCCTTCCCAAAATCGCCGAGCAACTGACCCGCAAGCCTGGGTCAAATTACACCCCCGCCCAGGCCCGGCAGGAGACCGTGTTCAACAAGTGGCTTGGCGAGGTCGGCAAGACCGACGAGTTCCTCGCAGACCAGATCGATCGCGCGGTTGCCGAGTACAACCGGGCGGGGTCGGTGTCGGACGAGACCCGCTCCGCCCTCGACCGGTCGCTCGAAGCCCTCGACGTCGACCGCGAGTTCGCCCCCGCCACCAAGCGCCGTCTCCTCGACGACGTCATCAAACGTGCCGCGAAGCCCGAGGCCTACGATCCGGACCGCCCGGAGCAGCACGTCCAATACCTGAACGACGGGTCGGTGTGGCTCCCCGACCAGGTGGTCTTCAACGAGAACGAGTACAAGGGTACCCTGGACAAGCTGACCGCGATCACCCCCGAGCAGAAGGAAGCAGCTATTGCCCTCCGTGAAGCCCGCCTCGCCGCCATCGCTCCGCAATACGTCGACGCTATGGGTGCGGATCCGGAGGCACTCGACTTCTACACGGAGGCCAAGGCCGCGGGCAAGACCGATTCCCAGATCGCGACCGAGTGGTTCGGGGACAAGAACCGGTACAGTGCCGTGTCGAACCGGCTCCGGTCGGTCGGCATGGGGTTCGCCGACGCCACCAAGGGGTTCGTCGAGTCGATCCAGGCGATGGCTTTCGACGACAAGGACGCGATGGCTTCCCTCCTGGCCCGCCGCGAAAACATGGCCCGGAACGAGGAGTACGCGCGCCTGTCCGGCGACTCGTACGGGATCGGCCAGGCCGCCCTCACCACCGCGCCCCAGGTCGCGGCCGACCTGATCGTGGCTGGCGGAGCGTCCCTCGTCGCCACCCCGGCCGCCGGCGCTGCCATCCTCGGTGCGCGCGCCGCGGGAACTTCCGCCATCCGGTCCCTGGCCCGGTCCGCGGTGTCGGCCGGCACCAAGTCGACCCTCAAGACTTTCATCCGCGGCGGAGCCGTCCGCACCGCCACCGCCCTGGCCACCCTCGGGGACGATGTGGTCGGCCAGATGGCCCGCACCGCCGGCACCCAGTCCGCCCTAGCCGCCACCACCTTCGCCCGCGCCGCCGGCTCGTCCTACGTGTCGACGTACGCGGCACTCGACGCCCAGAAACTCCCGAACGGTACCCCCAGATACTCGGACGAGGAGAAGCGGAAGATCGCCCTCGGCACCGCGACCTTGTCCGGCGTCTCGACCGCGGCCATCACCCTCGGGTTCGGTGCCCTTCTCGGACCCGGTGTCGAAGGTCTCGTCTCCGGCAAGATCGGGACGACCGCCCTTCGCAACGTCTTCCGGATGACCGACGACCAGATCGTCGCCGCGTCCAAGTCCGCGGCCGTCTCGATCCTGAAGTCGGCGGGTGCTGAAGCTCCCGAAGAAGCGGCCGACCAGCTGCTGTCCGGGATCTACGAGAAGGTCGCGACCGGCGAGGAGTTCCGCCTCGGCCCCGCCCTGAAGGAAGCACTCGAAGCCGGTGCCGTCGGCGGCATCTTGGGTGCCGGATCCGGAGCCATCGAAGCATTCGCGCAATCCCGCAACCGGAATCCCCTCGTCACGAAGTTGGAAGAGGCTGGTGCCCCTGCCACCGCCAAGGCTGTCGAGGCGGTCGCGGCACCTGCCACCTCGGACCGCGGCGGGCTTGTCGAACAGCCCGGACTTCCCCCCACCCCGGACACCTTCTCCTACGGGGACGAGGACCAGGTGGATCCCCAGGCCCAACCGCGCCCGGTCGAGCGTGGCGGGCTTGTCGAGCAGCCCGGTCTCGCCTCCACCCCGGACGTCTTCTCCTACGGCGACGAGGGCCAGGTGGACCCTGAGACGCAGGGTCTCGGCGCAGTACGTGTCACCGCCGAGGAGATCGCCGCGGACCTCGACGAGGTCAGCATCGAACTCGCCGGCCTGAAGGTCGAACCGGATGGCGAGACCGAGGGTCAGAAGGCCCGCCGCCAGCGCCGCATCCAGCGCCTGACCGCCGAGAAGACCCGCCTGTCCGTGATGGCGAAGCGGGCCAAGGCCGACGGCGGGGTGTGGCTCAACACCTCCACCACGACCGGGGCGGATGCCGCTGCCGCCGCCCAGGAAGAGGCCGACGCTCTCACCCGGGAGATTGAGTCCCTATCCGTCGCTCCCGAAGGCGAGACCAAGAAGGCCGCCGCGGCCCGGACCAAGTCTCTCGAGAAGGCGACGGCCGCCCGCGACGCCGCACTCGAGCGTGCCCGCGCGTTCACCCCGCAACCCGTGCGCAGGCAGGGCAGCCCGGCTTCTGCACCCGCCCCCGAGACCCAACCCTTCCCGCGCGTCCTGCCGGCGGCCGGCCTCGCCCCGTCTCCCGCAATCCCCGGCACTCCCGACCCGTTCTCCTACGGCGACGAGCAGCAACCCACCCCCGAACCCGTGTTCGTGGATGACCGGGACGTCGCCGTGACCCCCGAAATGGGCGGCGGTAGCGCAGAAAACATTGAAAATGTGGGTGGGCAGGGGGCTGACACCGGCGTTTCTGCCGGAGTTGAGCGGGCTGCCCCAAGGCTGGTAGTCGAGCGCGCCAAGGACTTCAAAAAGACCGGCAACTACGAGGTTCAAACCGCCGCTGGAATCCGCCGCATGTTTCGCGATCCGGAGTCGGGTGCCTGGCTTGACCCGGACAAGCGACCGGCCGGTTTCCCGAATTCGGTGTACCCTTTCGCCTTTCTTGGGGACACCAAGGACGAGGCGGTGGCCAAGATCCTGTCCGAGAGCGCACCCGCCCAAACCCCCAAATCCGAGACCGTGGCCAAGGACCGCGACGACCGGATGGTGGAGGACAGGGCCCGCGCCGGGTGGGTGCCGAACCACAACGACTTCATGGCCGCGGAAGGACTGTCGGCGGCCAAGGCCTCGGCACTCCGCAAGAGGATCACAGCCGCGATCCGCGCCGCATACCCCCTCGTCGACGTACCGCCCGCTGCCGAGATGAAGACCCTCAAGTCCCTCGGCCAGGGGGACATCAAGGAGGGCGGCAAGCTCGTCAAGATCCCGGTGTTTGCGGACGGCAGGACCGCGCCGTTCACCAACGATCCCGCCGTCACCGCGTTCCAGCTCTCGGCCGGCTACTCGATCGCCATCCCCGCCGGCGTCAAGCTCAACCCGGCCATTGCCCCGACCCCGGACGGCAAGCACGTCCTCTCGGCCATCGCGGGCACCGGCAAGATCGTGTCCGGCAAGGGCGAGTACAACCGGCCGACCTACGTCCAGGCCGAGTACGTCCCGACCAAGGCCAAGCGTCCGTTCATGGCGAGCGTGAACAGCCTACCTCCCGCGAACTTCTCGATCCTTCCAGGCCGGGTCGAGTGGCAGGGCATGAAGATCACCCCGCAGACCACCGAGTCGGACGTCATCAATCACTTCTTCGGACCCGACGAGAAGGCGAAGCAGGCGGTCCGTGTCAGGACTTCCGATCTCCCCGACACCCAGGTCGACATGGTCGTCAACTCGATCCAGTTCGCGTTCCTCCGCGAACTCCGCGAGTTCTTCCTGGATCCGAAGGACCTCCCGTCCGGCATCGACCCGTCCGGTTTCGGACACGGCACGAAGAAGGACTACGCCTCCTTCCTCGCCGGCCGCCGCGAGCACTACCTCGCCGCCAAGCCCGAGAACCACTGGAACGCGAAGGGCGCTCCGGCATCCCCCTACTACTTCGTCGACGGCGAAATCAAGAACGCGACGTCCGCGGCTTCCCGCCGCCCGGCCGCGGTGGTGGCAGACGGCGAGCTGTCCATCGACGACATCATGGACAGGGCCGCGGCTCGACAGGCCGGAGAGGATGACGCCGACGCGATCGTGTTGCTCGAGGACGAGTTGACGCCTGACATCGTGGGCGGTCTCCGGAAGATGGCGGACATCGAACAGCCGCTCGAGCCCGACCTCGCCGCCGCCCTGGCCTCCCGCCTGATCCGCGCCGCCGAGTCGAAGCCGGAGTTCAGGTCCGCGCTGAATCGTCTCGCCGTCGAGGCGTCCGGTTACCCGCTCGGGTCGGCCAAGCGCGTGGCGTACTCCCAGACGGTGCGCTCGATGGACGCGACCGACCTGATCGCGACGGTGGCGACGGCGGTGTTCGGCCGCCCCTCGCTCCTGGCCAACACCGACCTCCGCGCGATGCTGGCTCCGTCGGCGAGCACCCTGTCGGACGGCGAGGTCGCGCTGGCCCGCGAAGAGAACACCAAGGCCGCCGCCGACCTCCAGCTCGAAGGCGACTTCAGGAAGGCGCTCGAGCGCATCGCCCGTGCCGCCAAGTACCCGCGCCGGTACCGGGCGATCGCCAAGGCCGCTCTCCAGATGCAGGTCCTCCCGGTCCTGCACATGGTCGACCATCCCGCGTCAGCCTACGCCGGCTTCTACTCGGGTTCGTCCAACTCCATCCATCTCAACATGGCGTCGACGAACGGCCGCGGCCTGATCGACGTCCTGATGCACGAACTCCTGCACGCGGCGACGGCTGAGGCTGTCCGCAACCCCCAGACCTCCAAAGCACGCGCACTGCGGGACAGGCTCGAGCGGTACCGGATCGCCGTCGCGACCATCTCCCTCCCGCCCCAGATGCAGTACGCGGTGTCCTCGCTCGACGAGTTCATCACGCACGCCGCCACCGACCCGGTCTTCCAGCGCGTCGTGCGCGAGACCGTGGACCGCGGCCGTTCGGTGTGGGACAAGATCGTCGAGGCGATCGCTTCCTTCTTCGGCATCTCGAACCGGGACTTCGTCTCCGACCTCTGGGGATTCATCAACCACGGTGCCGAGTACACGAACCGGGCTTCGCTGTTGCGGACTCCTGTCGTGTTGGAGTCGCAGGCCGCCCCCGCCCCGACCCGCCGCGAACTCCCGGACCCGGCCGAAGTCGAGTCGCGGACCGTGGCCGGCCGGACCGTCGGCACCCGCTCGCCGAAAGCGAAGGGCGTCAAGGGTACCGGTGTCGACCCCGAACTCCGGATCGATCTCGAGTCGGCCCGCCGAGACCCCAAGCTGTACAAGAAGAACGCGTTCCTGCTCGCGTCGTACGCCATCGTGGCGAAGGAGTTCCCCGCCCTCGCCGCCCGGTCGGCCGCCGCCACCAGGGCTCTCACGGACCTCGACGCGGCGATCGAACTCAAGCGGACCGACATCGCCAGACTGGCGACCGCCCTCACCAAGTCCATCAAGGAGAGCCGCGCGTCCCGTGGCCGGCCGCTCAAGGGCAAGGCCGGACGCGGTGCCGCGATGACGGCCCTCATGGAGAAGGAACCGGGCGCTCTCGCCTCCGAGTGGCGCGCCGCCAAGCGCCACCTCAAGAAGCTCGTGGCCCGCCGGCCCGAGGTCGCCAAGAAGGCCACGGCCAGGATCGACGAGGCCGCCGCGAAGCTGACGATGGAAGAAGCGGACGCGCTGTACGAGGGTCTCAAGACCGCGACCCGCGACAACCTCCGCGCCTTGATCGAACTCTTTCCCGCGCGCCTCCGGGACGTGGCGAAGCTGTGGTACGACGGGGCGAACATCATCGCCCAGGACTTCTCCAAGGCGTACAACCTCTCCCTCGAACAGGCGAGCGCGGTCATCGCGGTCTTCTCCCCGCAGAAGGACTGGTTCATGAACGTGGCCATCGCCAAGCGGACGATGGATATCTGGACCAACCACCAGAACACCCCGTTCTCGGACGAGATGGCGAAGAACTTCCTCGACCGCGCGGGCCAGCCGCAGTTCGTCTACGACAAGAAGGGCGAGCAGCAGTTCAACGACCCCGAGACCAAGCTCGACCCGAAGTACACGGGCGGGGCCGTCCCCATCTTCAACGAGGACGGGACCGAGATCGTGGACTGGAGCAACTGGGACGCCGAGAAGGCGGCGAGGGCCGTGGCGGAAGCCCGCCTCGAACTCGCCGCCATGCGCGGCAAGACCCTCGCCCAACTCGAAGGCCGGCACCAGGCCGTCTTCATCCGGATGCACGAGGAGGTCAACAACCCGGGCCGCGGGTTCCCGATCATCTCGCCCGACGGCAACTTCGGCGGGAACAAGCAGACCGAGCCCGACAAGAACGGCCAGACCCGGGACCAGAAGCTCGGGTGGGGCAGCTACGTCACGATCGACAAGGCGATCGCGATCATGACCGCGTCGAAGGAGAACGAGATGCAGGTGATCAGCGACGCGCTCGGCGAGCAGCACAAGGTCCGGTCCTTCTACAACAACATCGTGGACCCGCAGTCGAAAGATGGGCACGTCACGATGGACACGCACGCGATCGCGGCCCTCCTGTGGCAGGCCTTGTCCGGTGCGTCGCGCGCCGTCACCCAGAACTTCGGGGGAGCGGGCACCGCTTCGAGCGGCGTCCTCGGTGTCAACGGGTTGTACCCCGCGTTCGCCGAGGCGTACCGCGCGCTCGCCGACGAGCTCGGGATGCTGCCCCGCCAGGTCCAGTCGATCACCTGGGAGGCGATCCGCATCCTGTTCCCTGCGAAATGGAAGTCGCAGAAATCGAATGTTGCAAAGGTCGAGAGAATATGGCAAGACTACCGCGATGGAAAACTCACAGCTGACGACGCCCGGGCAAGGATTTTCGAGCTCACTGGTGCAAGAACAACTGGCGGCCCTGGAAGCCTGGCAGAACCGGACTGGTCACAGATCTTCTTCGGCGGAAAGAATCCTGCTGGATCACAAGAAGCCGATGACCAAGGAGTACTTCCTGCGGATCGAGAATCCGTCGTGGGATCCGGACGAGGTGCTGTCGGATCCGGAATGGATCGAGATGCTGCCGGACTTCCTGATGGAACTGCCGGACGAGGTGGACTGACCCCCGCGGAATACGCCCGCCACGCCGAACTCGAGTCCCGCAAGGACTCGCTGACTCCGGAAGAGGTGCGCGAGGCCGAGGCGCTGGTCGAGAAGGCGGCACGGGCTGCGGGGTTTGACACCAAGGGGTACCACGGAAACGAGACCGGCCCTATCGAAGAACTCAACCGGCCGGTCTTTTTGAGCGCCGATCGCCGGGAGGCTGAAGCGTATTCGGAAATCACCGACCCCGACGCGGTATGGGAGCGCAGGCTCCGTACTGCCTCCCAAGCATCCGCGGACGGGGTTACCCTACCCGCGCGCATCGACCCGGCGGACTTCGAGGTGTCGACGATGATGGACTACTCCGGTCCGGCGTTTGTCCCGCAGCTGATCTTGTCGCGGGACGAGTCGTTGCCGTGGGGGCAGATTCCGTACGACATCTTCTACTGGGACGGGACCGAGACTCCCTATGGCGACCGCAACTTCGTCGTGATTAGCGACCGCCAAGCCGACCGTGACGGGCGCGTCATCGAAGCGAGCACGTCCAGGACTGAGCGCCTCCGTCCGAAGGTCACACCGTTCGTCGGCAGCTACTTCGTGAAAGGGCCGTTGTGGAACGACACTGATTCAAGGTTTGAACAGGAAGGGACACCCGGCCCGGTGAATACAATCGCTGAACGACTCGGCGGCACCCCGGAATACGTGCAGCAGTGGCGTTCGTTCCTCGCGAGCCGCGGTCTGACCGGCATCAGCACATTCAGCGACGACGCTCCGGACGTGGCCCAGACGGTCGTGTTCGATTCGAGAGCCATCAAGAGCGCCGACCCCTTCACGGGGGTCCCGCTCGCGGAGCGGTTCAACCCCGCATCGCCGGACCTCCGCTTCGCCCAGTCCCCGGCGACCGGCACGGCGACAACCGATACCCTGGACCGGTACCTCCCGCAGCCGCCGGCCGGGATGCAGTATGCGTTCGAGGGGACCCGTGGAAAATACCTGGCCTACGTGTCCCGCTCCAACCCGAACACGATCACGATCAACCGGGCCGGCCTCAACGCCCTGATCGACGGGCTGGATCCTGCGAACGCCAAGGCCATCGTCCGCAAGATCGTCAACCACGAGCTCGCCCACCACGCGGCCTTCTCCGCCTTCACCCCGGCCCAGATCACGGAGATGGCGGGCAGGCTGACCGCGGCCGATGTCCTCGCCGTGGCCAACCGGTACTACGAGGACACGGCCGGAGCAGCGGAACGGGTACAGCAGGACCTGGCCGACGGCACGCTGACGGCAGAAGCGATTCTGGAAGAATGGTTCCGGATGCAGGCCGAGATGATCGAGGACGGGGTGACGACGGAGAAGGCGCTGGCCTTCCACCGCAAGAACCCCGGGATGATGGAGCGCGTGCTCGAATATCTCCGCCGGTTCATCGCGTCCCTCTGGTCCCGTGTCGCCGGTCCGCGCGAGGACTTCGCCACCCGCGTCGAGATCTCCCGCTTCATGCGCGAGTACCGGAACATCAAGCGGGGCTGGAGGGCCGAGACGCCCGTGCCGTTCTCGCCGGACGATGCGACGCGCGACAACAGGCTGATGGCCCGTGGCATGTACTCAGCCAAGGACGCCGAGTATCTGGCCGCCGTCGAAGCCGGGGACATGGAGAAGGCCCAGCGGATGGTGGATGAGGCTGCGCGGGCTGCCGGGTTCTCGACCACCCCGATGTATCACGGCACTCGGCAAACCGGGTTTACCGAGTTCAAGCAGATCGGCGCACCTAACGGCGACGTGCTTGGGGAGGCATTTTATTTCACTGACGACGAGTCCCACGCTCGCCTCTACGCCGAAGAGGAGATGCCGGAGGGGGCCGATTGGATGGAATGGATGACTAACTTCAGTGAACGCGGCCAGCCCCTTGCCCCGGAGGGTGGAATCTACAAGACCTACCTTAAGTTCAACAACCCGGCGGATGTTACTTCGTCGGTTAGCCCGGCCCAGGATGCCCGCAGCGCCCGGACACGGGGTCACGACGCCATTATCTACAGAGCCCCCCGCCCTGCGCAAAACGACCGGGGTTGGGAAATGGGGCTGCGCGAAGTAGCGGTCTTCAACTCCAACCAAATCAAGTCCGCCGACCCGGTCACCCGTGACGACACCGGCCGGGTGATCCCCCTGTCCGAACGATTCACCCCGTCCTCGAACGACATCCGGTACGCGCTGGCCCCATCCGACCCGCGCGACCCGGACACGTCGCTTCGAGAAGCCTTCGAGCCGCTCCTCCACGACTGGTCGAAGCCCTACGACCCAGGCACGTGGTGGCAGCGGATGTTCGTCGACCGCTTCGGCGACCGGCGCATCTCCTCGATCCCGGAACGCCGGATCCAGCAGCTGGTTGCCGTGTCGAAGACGGCACAGCGGGAGCACAAGGCCCTCGAAAAGGCGATCAAGAAGGAAGGTGCTCCGGTCGACGTCTTGTCCGCAGCGATGGGGTCCACCGCCCCCAACATCACGGCAGCACAGCACGCCGAGATCGACGCCACCCTGACCGAGATGCTCGACGAGGCCTCGACCCTTGAAGACATGGACGCCCAGGCCGCGGCCGTCGACGAGGCGTTCCGTGTGAAGGACGAGATGAAGCGGGCCGCGGTCACCGAGACGACGATGCTGCTGAAGGAGCAGCGCGACGCCGCGATGGACCTTCTCCGCCGCGACTTCCCCGCCACCGCCGAAGCCGTCTCCAAGTTCCGCAACTCGATCGACACCCTGTCCGGTATCGTGAAGGAGTTCTTCCCGGAAGGCTCGTACATCCGCCACGTGTTCGACCAGACCGGCGGCATCTACCTGACCCGCACGTACAAGCTCCACCACAAGGACGGCGACCCGCTCGAGATCCTCCAGGATCCTGAGCACGCCGAGGCCGTCGAGGCCGCCAAGGAGGAGCTGCTCAAGGCGTGGGTCGAGATCGAGGCCGAGAAGATCATGCGGGAAGCCGCTGCTTCCAAGCTGTACGTCGATAGGAACACTGCACTCGAATCGGCCAGGGCGCTCGCGGCCGAGAAGGACATGGGTCTCAAGCTGGTCGAGGACTATCTCCTCGACCACGGGTCCAAGGCCTTCTACCACGGGGGCTCCAACTTCAAGGCGGACATGACCCGCCTGATGGCCAAGAACGACGTGCCGGAATCCCTCCGCGGTCTGATGGAAGAGATCACCAACCCGGCCGAGAACGCTTTGCGCACCGCCCTGAACGTCGGGATGCTCGCCGCCTCGATGCGGTTCTCACAGGACCTGGCGGAAGGCGGGTACCGGTCGGGCGCTCTCGTCACCCGGACCCAGCAGCAGGTGTTTCCGGACATGATCCGCGAGGCCGATGAGGATAAGTTCCTTGAGACTGCGTTCTCTGTCAGGTTCGCCACACTCGACCCCCTTCCGGGGTACGTCTTCGTCGGGAGGCCTGGAAAGCTGCCGCTATACCTCCCGGCATGGATCGTGAAAGCCAGGGAGGAGCGGGATTTCACGGCTCTGAAAGACCACCGGTCGATCGGGAAGAACAGCAAGAAGTACGGGGTCGGCGACCTCGACGACCTGCTCGCCAACCCGGTCGTGGCCGACGTCCTCGAGTCCATGCTCGAGCGCAACAAGAAGCCGAAGACCGTGGCCGAGCAGGCGATCCACAGCGCGGGTGCCCTGCTCGCCGGAGCGACCGGTGTCTCGCTCGGTGTCGCGACCCTCGGATCGATCGGCTTCTACACCCGCAACGCCGTCGGGGCGGTGATCTCGGTCCTCTCGAACGGCATCAACCCGGTGTCGAAGGAGGGTCTCGAGGCGGCCAAGATTGCGTGGGACTCTTTCATGAACGCGGAATCCGGATGGGTCACGAAGCTGACCGCTCTCGGGATCCTGCACGATGATACCCGTCCCGAGACCGTGAAGGAGCTGCTGAAGAGCGAACTCGACCGGCCCGGCGGGCTGAACCTGTTCGAGTGGGTCGGCCGCGCCATTGCCAAGGAGGCCGGGCAGAAGGTCGGGGGCAAGATCGTCGAGGGTGCGGCACGTTTGGCCGACCTGGCGTCTGCCATCGACGGGTTCGGCAAGACGGTCGCATTCTTCCATGAGCTCCGCACGCTCCAGAAGGCGTACCCGGACATGTCCCAGCAGGAGGCCGAGCAGAAGGCCGCCGAGAAGGTCAAGCGCACGTTCCAGGCCCGGTCCCAGACCGTACCGGTGGTCGACGCGTTCACCACCTCGTCGTTCGGGCGATTGATGGCTCCATTTGCAAGATTCAAGTCCGAGATGTTGCGACTCGTCGCCGAGATCCCGCTGATGGCCCGCGAGGAGATGCGGAGCGACAACCCGGTGATCAAGGCCCGAGGTCAGGCCCGCATGGTGGGATACGTATCGGCGATGATGTTCTCCATCGCCGCCCCCGCCGTCATCTCCGGCTTCTTCGGGATTGGGGATGACGAGGAGGAGGCTCTCCGGTCAGCTCTCCCGTCGTACCTTCGCGGGAATAGCCTGATCTACCTCCGATCACGTGACGGGCGGTCCATCAGTTCGATCGACCTGACATACGCAGTGCAGTGGAGCTTCGTCGGTGACCCGATCTCCCGTATGGGCCGGGCCTTCCTCCGTGGAGAACCAGGCGAGGGTGCCGAAGAGGCTGCCCTGTGGCTCCGCAGCCAGTGGTTGGAGGAGCAGATCGCGGCTGGCGCTGCGATGGAGGCCCTTCGCAACCGGACGTCGGACGACAAGCCGATCTTCTTGGAAACGGACAGCTTCGCGGATAGGGTGACCAAACTCTCGGCCCACCTGGTCGGCTCCGCCTACACCCCGCAGATCGGCAAGGTGTTGGTCCGCTCGTTCGAAGCGGCCCGCCGCGGTGTCCCCGAGGACGCGGCTTTCTTCGATACCCCAGGCGGCATCATCGTGGGGCACGCGATGCCAGTACGCCCGCGGTCGTACCTCACCGAGGACCTGGCGCTCCGGGCGTTCCGCTCTGCCGCCGCTACCAACCGAGAAGTCCGATCGATCCCGTCGGTGTTGAAGCGCCGCCAGGTGATCGATGAGGTCGACATCCAATCCGTGGTCGACGACTGGTTCAGCTCGTCGGTGTCGATGGCGGAACACACGGCGTCTTTGGCGCGCGGGTTCGAGTCACTCGGTCTGAACAAGAACCAGATCGTCCGCGCGATGGTCGGTTCGGGGTACTCCGCCGACCGCTCCCGAGGCCTGGTCTTCTCCGGTATCACCCCGGCCCCGACGATCACGCCGAGCCTGCGGGCAGGTCTGATCGATGCCGGCAATGATGCGGGCGATGGTGGGGGTGTGCGCCTCCAGCGCGTTCAAGCTGCACTCCGGGAGAAGCCAAAGGTCATTGGTACCCACCGGGTTGACGAGGGCGGATGACCTCGGTATTGTCCCTGGCGTCGGCACCTCCTTACGTGTCGGCGCATAGAAATCTGCTGAACTTTTCAACTCCCCGACGCGGGAGCGGTGCCCGGGAAACCGGGGTAAGGACATCGCTCTCCGTCGGGGTGTTCTGTTTCCAGATGATCACGAAAGAAAGACTCGACGAAGTGCTCGACTACAACCAGGAGACCGGGCTGTTCACTTGGAGGGTTCGACCGAACCGCAGCATTCGCATCGGAACCGTCGCCGGTTCTCCCATATCAACCAGCGGTCACATCAGTGTCGGGTTCGACGGCAAACGCTACCTAGCCCACCGTCTAGCCTTCCTGACGATGACCGGGTGTTGGCCAGAGCACGAGGTCGATCACATTAACGGAGATCCAGCAGACAACCGCTGGTCCAACCTCCGACCGGCAACGCGCGCGGAGAACGCCCGCAACGTCCGCAAGAAGTCCAACAACACCTCGGGAGTACCCGGCGTCTACTGGGCCGCGGCGAGGGGCAAGTGGATGGCGTACATCCACATCAATCGCAAGATGATTAGCCTCGGCCGCTTCACCGAATTCCAAGAAGCAGCGGCTGCAAGGCGAGCCGCCGAGGTCAAGTACTTCGGCGAGTTCTCGGCGACGGCCTCGCGGAAATAAACAGCCCCGTCCGACCCAGGATTGAGGGCACGAGAAAGCCCTGCTTGGAGCGGATCCAAGCAGGGCTTTGCGTTTCCCGGTGTATCAGAGCAACCCCAGGAACCCGAGCACGAGCGTCACGGGGATGGAGACGAAGGACAGCAGGACGAAGGCGTAGAACAGGATGTGCAGCTTCATTCGATGATGGCGATGTTGTCGGAGGTGAAGGTGATCCCCGACGCGCGGCCGGCGACCACGCATCGGGGTTGGGTGTTGCGGTTCCTTGTCTTCACGGGAACCCGGCAGTCGATGCCGGCGACCACGTGGCAGACGCCCTTGTAGTGGACGGTCAGGCGGGGTTCGCCCGCCGCCCTCGACGCGGGTTTTGAGTAGTGGAACCAGAACGATCTCATGCGTCGGTGTGGCTGGAGATGCGGCGGCGGATCGGGAGATGCTCCTCCGGGTTAAAGGCTTGCCCAACGCCGCAGTCGTCGCCCATGCGCTCCCAGCGCCGGAAGAGGAACACCTCATCTTCCTCCCGGATCACTTCGCCCTCGTTCAGGAGGCGGTAGTGGATGACTGTGCTGGCAGGCACGGTATCACACGCCGCCGATTCCAGGACGCTGATACGGGATTCCAGCAGGGAAAGCCGGGTCTCGAAGGACGGTGCTTCGACCTCCACACCGGGGATCGGCGGAAGCTCGAAACCGAGGTCGAGGTGCTTGGATACGGCGACCCAGAATTCGGGACCCTC